>Ga0316205_10000840_pt1 | contig 46061 bp, 35 predicted proteins | sample 3monthpyrite_MG_FD_204941 | JGI IMG/M metagenome (GOLD analysis project Ga0316205, IMG submission 204941) | Microbial mat bacterial communities from mineral coupon in-situ incubated in ocean water Damariscotta River, Maine, United States -... | ecosystem: Environmental > Aquatic > Marine >...
GCAGCTTCGATCTGCGCTACCAGATCCTGCAGCAACGCGAGGGCGGCTGGTGGCCCTCGGTCGCCATCGGGTTGCAGGATTTTGTCGGCACCGGAATTTATGCCAGCGAATATATCGTGGCCAGCCGCAGTTTCGGGAGCCAGCTGACGGTAACGGGTGGCATCGGGTGGGGCCGGCTTGGCAGTTACAATTCTTTTGCCTCGCCGTTTTCCGATACGCGCCCCGCTTTCATCGCCGGCAGCCCCGGCGGGCAGTTTTCGGTCGATCAGTGGTTCCGCGGCCCGGCGGCGGTTTTCGGCGGCATCGAATGGCAGCCGACGGATCGGTTGGGACTGACGCTGGAATATTCTTCGGATGCCTATGTGACCGAAGCCACGCAAGGCGTGTTTGAACGCCGATCACCGTGGAACTTCGGTGTCGATTATCAGGTCAACCGTTCGCTGCGCATGGGGGCCTATTACATGTATGGCTCCGAGGTCGGGGTGAATTTCGCCTTCGCCTTCAATCCGGCCCGCCCGCTCGCTATGCCCACGTATCGGCCTATCCCCGGCCCGCTGGCTCTGCGCCCGCCCCGCAGTGAGGCCCCTGAGCTCTGGACCACCGAGTGGCTGGCCGACCCTGAGGCGCGCCCGGGCCTTGGTGCCCGGCTGAGTGAGGCGCTGGAGGCGCAGGGGCAGCAGCTGCGCGCCTTCAACCTTGGGGCCGACACGGTGGAGATCCGCATCGAGAACACCCGTTATTCCGCCGTGGCGCAGGCCCTGGGCCGGTCGGCCCGGGTGATGGCCGAGGTTCTGCCGCCTTCGGTGGAAACCTTCCGCATCACGCTGATGGATGACGGGCTGGCGGTGTCGACCATGACCATCCGCCGCTCGGATCTGGAGGCGCTGGAACAGCAGCCCGATGCCGCTGAGGCGCTGCAGACCCTTGTCGGCCTGACCGCCGCCACGCCAACGCGCGAGGCCGATCTGGTCGAGGGGCTTTATCCGCGGTTCGACTGGTCGCTCGGGCCCTATACGCGGACCAGTTTCTTTGATCCAGACAATCCGATCCTGATCGATCTGGGATTGCGGCTCAGGGCATCTTATGAGTTTCGCCCCGGCTGGCGGGTCGATGGGGCGCTGGCCACCCGGCTGGCGGGCAATCTGGACCAGGCGCGCAATTCGGCCTCGCAACTGCCGCCGGTGCGCACCAGTTTCGCCAATTATGAACAACAAGATGGCGTGGTGATCGAGACGCTGACCGTCAGCCATGCCCGGTCTCTGGGCAATGATTTCTATGGCCGGGTGACCCTGGGTTATCTGGAACGCATGTATGGCGGCATTTCGGCCGAGATCCTGTGGCGCCCGGTGACCAGCCGCCTGGCGCTTGGGGCCGAGGTCAATTACGTCATGCAGCGCGATTACGACATGGGGTTCGGGTTCCGGGATTACGATACCGTCACCGGTTTTGTCTCGGCCTATTACGACATGGAAGGCGGCTACCAGCTGCAGGTCGATGCCGGTCGCTATCTGGCGGGCGATTGGGGCGCGACCATCGCCGTCGACCGCGAGTTCCGCAATGGCTGGAGCGTGGGAGCTTTCATGACATTGACCGATGTCTCGGCCGAACAGTTCGGTGAAGGGTCTTTTGACAAGGGTATCCGCTTTTCGATCCCGGTCTCGTGGTTCACCGGGCAACCGAGCCAGAGCAGTGTCGGCACCACGATTCGTCCGATCACGCGCGACGGCGGGGCCCAGGTCAATGTGCCCGACCGGCTCTATGACCGGGTGCGCGAAGGCCATCTGGGCAATATCGACGATCAATGGGCGCGGGTGTGGCGATGAAAAAGCAACTGGCCCTGCTGGCCTTTCTGGTGCTGGCCTCTTGTGCGACCGTCGGGGATCTCGGCGGTGGCGGATCCGAGGACAACCCCGCGCTTTCGGCGGTGCGCCAGATCGGCGGCGGGCTGTTCAACCGGGGCCGGGGCGCGACCCCGCCGCAGTTCACCGCGACCCGTGCGTCGCTTAGCGCGGCGGGCATCACCCGGCCGGTGCTGGTCGCGCGTTTGGATGCGGTTGGCATTTCGGTGGGGCTGCTGGAATTCCAGACCCCGCGCGACGCGATCGTCTGGCGCAGCCTTGATGGCAATACGATCACCACCGCAGGCGGGCTTCTGCGCAACACCCGCGGGTTTGGCACCGATCTGCACAGCCTGGAAACCGCGCCGCTGCAACGCGCGCTATCGGGCGGTGCCCCGGCGGAATATTCCCGGCTCTTTCGCGCGCTCGACGGTCTGGATCAGATCGAGAGGTGGCGGCTTTATTGCCAGTTACAGCCTGAGGGCCGCGAAACCGTCGATGTTCTGGGCCGCACCTATGATACGCAGCGCTACCGCGAAACCTGTCGTGTACAGGATCGCACCGACCCGATTTTCGAGAACACCTATTGGCAGGGCAGGGGCGGTACGATTTGGAAATCCCGGCAATGGGCGGGGCCTGATCTGGGCTATATCGATATGGAGCGCGTGACTAATTAGCGGGCCAGCACTTTTTGGCCCAGAGGCGCGCTCCTTTGTTGAATAGCTGCTATGCCCGTGATAAATCGGGTGGAGAAAATAGTATAGGAGATTGACCAGATGAAACTCCCGAAAACCTTTTTTGCTGTTACGGTCGCCGCAACCCTTTTCGCGGGTGCTGCAAGCGCACTGTCCGTGGATCAGTGTAACCAGCTTGGTGGCCAGGTGAATCTGGCATCTGCCGAGTGCTTGCTGACCGCAGCGCAGCAAGAAGAAGCCCGCGCACTTGGCTGGCTGCCCGGCGGCACGGCTGCTCCGGCGGCCGGTCTTGGTGGCGTGGCTGCGGGTGGTGGCGCAGCCGCTGCCGGTGCGTTGGGCCTGCTGCTGGCCGTGGTTCTGACCGGGGATGGCGCTTCGGGCACCACCACGACGGCCGGGATCTCCTAATATCGCATCTGAAAACAGCGACAGGAAACGGCCCCCATTCGGGGCCGTTTTTGTCTGACCGAGGGTATTGCAAACCGGAACGTTTCAGAGCGCTGACAAGGGTCAGCGAAATGCCAGGCGTTCCATCGCGGCGATATCCGGCCGGGCGCGGCAAGTCCTTGGATAATATTCATGCCCCGCGCGTCTTGGAGGGTGGCTCCGGGACGATGCCTGTAATCAGAATTATGTTAAAAGTTATGCATTCATGATCGATTGATGGCCGTTTGGCCGCCTGTCTCCGGTATCAGATCCTGGCGAGCATGGCGCACATGGCCTCGATATCCGCGCGCCAGGGCTGGTCGTGTTCCTGGGGCGTTTGATCCGGCTGGCCGAACTGAAAATCATAGTTCAATCCCAGGGCCAGTGCGATGCCGGCAAAGGCCAGGGTGCCGCGTTCGGGGGTGAAGAGCTCGATCACGCGCGTGCCCTTTCGGGCGGCAATCAGGTTCAAAAGCGCGCCGCCATGCGGGGCAATGACCATATCGGCATTATAGACCGCGCCAAGCTGATCCGGGCCGGAGAGTTGGGACATCAGAACAGGCTTTACCCCAAGGGCTTGCAGCCGCCCGATTAATTCAGGTTCGTTCAGCATTCTGCGGCGCGTGGCATCGGTGCGGCTGAGGTAGATCTTTGAGCCCTCGGGCGGGCCGGCGCGAAAATTCCGTTGCGCGCTTGCCCTGACAATCGCGAGGATATCGGGATCGAGATACCAGAACGGATGACCCTGCGGCTTGTCAAAGCGGGAACTGGACAGCAATTTCAGCTCGGGGAAAAAATGGACTTGGTCCGGTTCCAGAGTTTTGAATGCCGGGTCAAGCTGCTGGCGTAGGAAATTGCAGACGGGCGCGCGACTTTCGGGCAGGTGAATCCGACCGGACGGCATCCCCACCCGATCCCGCAAAATCAGGGCCCGCGTCAGCTGATCGGAAATAAAATGCGCGGGGTTGTCGGGCAACCAGTGATCCCCGCAAAACGCACCTGGCCCCGGGCTGGAAAACTGTCCCTTGGCCACCGCGTTCATGGCCTTCTGCCCGGGCACGGCCGTAGATCTGATGTCGATCGCGCCCTCCTTGAAGATGCAGAACCGACCGTCATGATAGACAAGGAACACATCCTGAAACGTGTCGCAGGTCAGATGGCGCCGCGCCTGTGGATGCGGAATATAAAGCCGGTTGATGCGGGTGTCTGCGAACCGCTCGATATTCGGCAGGGCTACGGGGGCTGGAATAATGTCGTCGACAAGGATGCTCTGCTCTGACGACAGGTCGCAGACCCGGCTTTTGGCGAGATGTCTGAGGGTCTTGACCCGCCGGCACTGCTCAAGAATGTCCGATGGATCATTGAGCTTTGGGCGCAACTGTTTGAGCTGCCAGCGTGCCGCGTTGTTTGGGATCAGAATCATACCGGGGCTTGGGGCTTTCGTGGGGTGGGCCGTATCAGGGATATGTATCGGGGCTGGCTGCCGATTGCCATGTCATCAGCTCTCAGGCCCGTCGGTTTTGGGGCCGTCTGCCCTGGGCAGCGATGCCTTGAATGTCGCGGGCTCATGGTCACGCCACAGCTCAGCGCACCGGAAATATATAATTGAAACTCATACCCATCCAAAATACTGACTTTGAGGGAAGCTTTTTGAATTTACTTCAGTTTCAACATGGAGGTCACAGGATGAAACGTGTCGTTCCTGTTGTGCTGTGCGGAGGTCTGGGAACGAGGCTATGGCCATTGTCCCGGAAAAGCTATCCCAAACAATTTGTGCCCCTGATGGGAGAGAAATCGCTGTTTCAGGCCTGTGCGGAACGCATGGTAAGCGACGCACATGTCAGCTTCTCCGATCCGCTGATCCTGACCAATGCCGATTTCAGATTCATCGTGGTCGAGCAGCTGCAGGCGGTCGGTATAGACCCGGGTGCCGTGTTGATCGAGCCCGAGGGGCGCAATACGGCGCCGGCCGTTCTGGCGGCGGCGCTGCATGTGGCCGAAACCGACCCGGATGCCATTTTGCTGATTGCGCCGTCTGACCATGTGCTACCCGATTCCGCAGCCTTCCGCGCGGCGGTGGCCAAAGGGGTGCAGGTGATCGAAGAGCGCGCCGATCTGGTGACTTTCGGCATTACGCCGGACCGGCCTGAAACCGGATATGGCTATCTGCGGCTTGCCGCAGCACCCGATGGTTCCGGCGCGGCGGCGGCGCTGCTTGGGTTTGTCGAAAAGCCCGACGCGGCGGCTGCGCAAGCCATGTTGCAGGATGGCGGGTATCTGTGGAATTCGGGCATTTTCCTGTTTTCGGCCAAGGATATCATCGCCGCATTCGACCGATATGCGCCGGATCTGGTGGGCCCGGTCCGGGCCTCGGTTGCAAAAGCCGTCAGCGATCTGGGGTTCCTGCGTCTCGATCCCGGGGCCTGGAAAGAGGTCGCGGATATTTCGATCGACTATGCCGTCATGGAACGGGCCGAAAATCTGAGCGCGGTGCCCTTCTCCGGTGGTTGGTCCGATCTGGGCAGCTGGTCTGCGGTACATGAACAAAGCGTCCCCGATGCCGACGGCATGGCCTGTTCCGGGCCGGTCACCGCAATTGATTGCCGCAACAGTCTGCTGCGCTCGGAAAGCGTGGATCAGGAGCTGGTCGGTCTGGGGCTGGACGATTTGATTGTGATTGCAATGCCCGACGCGGTTCTGGTGGCGGATAAAACCCGCGCGCAGGATGTGACGCTGGCGGTCAGAGCGCTGAAGGCGAAAGCTGCCACACAGGCCGAATTCCTACCCATCGACTACCGCCCCTGGGGGCATTTCGAAACGCTGGTCCTGGCGGATCGATTTCAGGTGAAGCGGATTGTCGTGAAACCGGGGGCGGCGCTGAGCTTGCAAAGCCATCACCACCGGGCCGAGCATTGGATCGTTGTGGAAGGCACCGCCCGGGTGACGATCAATGACGAGGTCAAGCTGCTGGCCGAGAACCAATCCGTTTATGTTCCTCTGGGGGCAATGCACCGGATGGAAAACCCCGGCAAGATGGATATGGTTCTGATCGAGGTGCAGACCGGCTCCTATCTGGGAGAGGATGATATCATCCGCTATGAGGATGTTTATGCCCGCGGACAGGGGGCAAAGGGATAGCTTCTCCTGAGTTTCGCTATGGCTGGGCATATTGACGTGATTGTAGCGGGCCCTGCCGGGTAGGGCTGTGTCGACAACCTGTTCGGCCGGGCACAAGGATGGTGGACTTTCAGGCTCCACCATCTGGCGCGAGGGATCTGGCCGTAAGCCAGCGTTCCCCAATCACCCCGCCTCGCCCAAATCAAGAAACGCATGTATCTGTGCGGCAACGGGGCCGCTGTGGCGTGGATGATTGAAAAACCCGTGCCCGGCCCCGGTATATTCATGCATTTCGCAGCGCCCTCTGGGCCAAAGATCGGCAAATAGCCGCGAGGTTTCAATCGGTATGACCGTGTCACCGTCGCCATGCACAATCAGGCAGCGGGTGGCCCCAAGAAGGTCGTGCCCGACACAGCGCTGCATGGGGGAAAGGTCGGCCCGGCCCTGTTGCGGAACCACGCGATTGGCAAAGCCCCCCGCGGCTATATCCGTCACCGGGTTGAGCAAAATGAACCCGGCAATCCGGTCCGGAGACCGCAGGGCGGCATCGAGCGCCAGCAAACCACCAAACGACGCCCCGAGCAGAAAAAGCCGTGCTGAGTCCGGCATATCCGCCCGACACCAGGTCAGGGCGCGGCCCGCATCCTCCAAAATGTCTGAAAGGCTGACCTTGTCGCGGTCCAGAACCCGGTAGCTGGAAATCGCGATGGACAGGCTGCCCTGCCGCGCCAACACCTGCGAAAACGGAACCAGCATCTCGGGCGAACCGCCAACACCCCCGCCGCCATGAAAGGCCAGAATGCGTATCTGTTCCGGGCCATCGGCGGGCAGGAAAAGGGCGTGTTGCCCGTGGCCAAGCTGCACAGACTGAGGAGCGGCCATGTGGAGGTCGTTCCTATGCTCCACCGGTCATGTTCCTTGTGTGATGGTCGATAGCCTCTTCGAGATCGTCATGAAACACGGCCCTCCCGTTTTCAAGAACGATCCCCACATCGCACAGTTCGCGGATCTGGCCCATGTTATGGGTCACCACGAAGGATCCCGCACTGGCCATGCGCTCCAGAAACAGGCTTTTGCTTTTATCTCTGAAGGACGCGTCCCCGACCGAGGTCACTTCGTCGACAAGATAGGTGTCGAACGGGATCCCCATGGAAACTCCGAAGGACAGCTTGGAGCGCATACCCGAGGAATAGCTGCGAAACGGCATATGATAGCTTTGGCCGAGATCGGCAAAATCCTCGACAAAGGCGGCCAGTTCCTCGGTATCTATCCCGTAGATCCTGGCAATGAATTTGGTGTTCTGAAACCCTGTCAGATCAGGATGAAACGACCCGGCAAATCCCACCGGCCAGGAAATCGTTCCCGTGGACAGGATCTCTCCCGATGTCGCCTCCATTGTCCCGGCAACCATTTGCAGCAATGTCGATTTGCCCGCCCCGTTGCGCCCCAAAAGGGCGACCGAGGTATTGCTTGGCACGCGCATACTCAGGTTGTCGATGACAACCTTGCGCCGACCGCGCAGCACGAATTCCTTTCGCAGGCTTCGAAACTCGATCATCGGATCCGCCTTTAGCGACGATCACGCAGGCTGTAGGCGACCAGCGCCAGGACAGACCATATCAGAAACAGCAGAAGTGAAATCGTGATCAGTATGGTGGGGCGGTCGGGATATTCCGAGGCCTCGGCCAGGGTGGGCCGGACATGAGCCGCCAGATAGCGGCTTTGCCGGCGCGCCTCATTCCGGGCCGCGTCAAAGGCGGCCAGCGCGGCCGTATAGGCCTGTTCCGCGAATTCCTGATCCACGACCAGCCGCTCATATTCTCCGACGAGATCGGCAAAAGCGACGCCGGTCGAACCGTTGGTCCCCAAAACCGCGCGTTCGGCGGCAATCCGTTCTTCGATCACCGCAATCCGGCGTTCGGCCTGGGTGATGCGCGGATCGTTTTCGCGGGTGGTGTCGCGCAGGATGTCAAATTCGATCAGGGCTTCGGCAAGCTGTGCCTGCAAATTGGTCACCAGCCCCATCTGACCTTGCGTATCTGCGGCGGGGTCAACGGTCTGATTTTCATTGCGCCATTCGGCCAGCGCCACGCGCGCCTCGGTCAAGCGGGTCTGCGCCTGTTCCAGTTCATCGCGTGCGTAGCTGATCGCGTCTTCGCGCGCGATGGCCGAGAGCTGATTGATCATCGCACTGCTTTCCTCGAAGATCGCCTGGGCGATGGCACGGGCTTCCTCGGGGTCGAAGGCCAGCACCTCCAGGTCAATCAGGCCAGTGCCCCCATCGTAATAGATACGCACCTTCCTGCCCCAGTGCTCGACCAGGTCTTCGATCGTGCCCGGAGGCCGGAAGGCAAAATAGGGGTCCTGTTCAGGATCAACCCGGGACCAGATGCCGCGCAGATCCAACTGATTATCGATACGACGCACAAGCTCCTGACTCTGTATAAACTGATACAGAATGTCAGTATCCGTAGAACTTGCCCCGGACAGGTTGGCAATCCCGCCCAACAGCTCGATTGCGGAACTGACCTCTTCGGTGCGCACCGAAAATCCGACGCGGGAAATATACTGATCGGCGGCCCGGTTCCACAAATAGGCGGCTGAAACTCCGATTGGCACCAGAACCATGATGACAAATGACGCCACCAGCGCCCAGTGTCGGCGCTTGACCCGCGCGACACTGGCGGGCGGAAACTTTGCGGGGCCCGGCTTGGCGATCTGAACCGGGCTTGCGGGGGCCGGTGTGGATACCTGAGGGGTAGACATGTTATCAATACGCCTTGTGAAACAATTTGTGCATCTTGACGCTCTGTCCCATAAGGAGCGGACAGTTTTCCGGCACACCGTTATAAGAGTATTATGGTATCCTTATCCAGCACTCCAGATACTAACGCGCTTAAACCCGCTCAACCAAAACGCCGCTTTGCAACATTGCGGGCTATGGCAGCGCTGATGCTGCGTGAGATGAACACAACCTATGGGCGCTCACCCGGCGGATATATCTGGGAGATCCTGCAGCCTGTCGCGGGCATTGCCGTCCTGACCGCAGTTTTTTCCGCCGGATTTCGATCCCCGCCGATCGGAACGAGCTTCGCGATGTTCTATGCGACGGGAATCCTGCCGTTTTTCTTTTTCATAACCGTGGTCGGCAAGCTTGCCCAGTCGCTCAATTTTTCCAAACAGCTTCTGGCCTATCCCAGCATCACCTATATTGATGCCCTGTTGGGCCGGTTCATCCTTAATGCGCTGACGCAGCTTCTGGTTGGCTATATTGTTCTGGCCGGTCTCCTTGCTTTGTTCGATACCAGAACGACGCTGGAACTGGACAGAATAGCCCTAGCTTATGCAATGGTTGCCGCGCTGTCGCTTGGAATCGGGACCATGAATTGCTTCCTGACCTCCATGTTTCCGGTCTGGCAACAGGTCTGGAGCATCGCCACGCGCCCACTGATCATCGTGTCCGGGGTGATCTTTATGTATGAGAACATCCCCGAGCCATACCGGTCCTATCTGTGGTACAATCCACTGATCCATGTAACCGGGGAAATGCGGGCGGCCTTTTATGTGAGCTACGACGCTCCTTATGTCTCGCCGCTTTATGTCTTCGCGCTCAGCCTGGCCTTGCTGATGTTTGGACTCCTGTTCCTGCGGCGCTATCATCGTCACATTCTTAATTATTGAAACCATGTGGTGGATACCGGCCATGACTCACATCGGCCCTCGCTCAACCGAACTGCGATTTCTGCATCATTCAGGGCAGCTTGAGTATTTTCGCCACACTCAACGAGCGCTCTGCCTCTGTCACGTTTCGTCAGACGAAACTGGTGCCGTTCCTGTTCGAACCGCTCCCATTCTAGAATTGCTGGACAGATGAAACCCTCTCGCATAGAAGTCCGTTTTCGGTTGTTTTTAAGGGGTTGAGATGGGTCTTCTTTCTCGGGTGCAAAAACGGTTGCAAGTCAAAGGTATAAGCTCTGACAAAACATCTCCTGTATCGGGTTCACTCCCGGATGACATCTCCAGCACCAGCGTAACAGACGCTATTACCGCAGAGGATCTGAAGGCCTGCAGGGATCTTTTTGACGCTGATTATTACACAGCGATGGCTAAAGCTGCCGGCTATGACATTGCCCCATCGCCGGAAGAAGCCTTTCTGCACTATATAGTAATAGGATGGCGACACGGGTTGAGCCCATGTGAAGACTTTGACGATGACTTTTACTGTGGCGCTTATAGTGATGTTGCGGGCGCGGACTCGAACCCATTGCTGCACTACGTCCGCTATGGCCGAAATGAGGGGCGAATTCCGCGCGGCCCGACGACCGCCGAACTGGCGCTGGTCGCGGAGATCGTCGATCCAAATTACTACCTTGCCCGTTACAATGACCTGGCAAAGTCAAACACTGATCCGGTCCAGCATTTCGCCACTTTTGGTTGGCGTGAGGGGCGCGATCCGAACCCGTTCACTTTGTTACGTTTTGTGCGCAGAGCCACGCCAAATCTAGGCCAAACCCTAACAGAAGTTGCGACTCATCTGAGCGGTGCCATCTTTCACAATCCGTTAATGCGCAAACCCACTACCCTGCACGACCTCCGGGCCGCCCTTGGCAAGGGTGATACAGAGATTGCCGACTACTTCAATTTTGACGTTGTTGCTTACTCCGCGGCCCAGCCAGACGTCCTTGCCAACTCACCGTACCACCCCATCGAACATTTGTTTTATGACGGACTGCTCCAGAACCGCCTAAGAGGAGGGGGGTTTCTGCATCGCGCGCTTGTTCCGTTTGATTCTTATGTGAACGACTATGAACTGCTGATCGCGCAGGACGGGCCGCTGGTTGCAACCACCTTCTCCGAACTTGACCTGTCATCGCCCAAAGCTGAAACCGAGGCCGATTTGTCAGGCATCTTTCTTTGTGTGGGTGTTGTACTTTACCAGAATTCTCAGAGTGAGATTGGGCGGTTAATTCGGTCGATAGCTTCAAATGCAAAAGATACCAACTGTTCTGTCAAGTTGATAATCTGGGACAATAGCCCCACTTCGCTTGACCTCAGAGAGGCCCGGAAACTGGCGTCAGATTTGAGCCTGGAAGTGTCGCTTCACCCTGAAAATCAAGGGTTTTCATTGGGCCATAACGGCTTGATGCAAAAGGCGTTCGCGATGGGTGCCAGCCATTATTTGGGTTTGAATCCTGACGGCTACCTGTGGCCCGAAGCATTGACCCATTTGTTGCGGTTTGCGGCAACTAAAGACCATCCGGCCATTATCGAACTGGATTGCGAACCTTTGACCCACCCCAAATGGTATCACCCCGTTACCGGCGAAACAGATTGGATATCGGGTGCCGCCTTTATGTTGAATGCTGCCGCATTTGAAAAAACAAACGGGTTTGATCCCGAATTTCCGATGTACTGCGAAGACACAGACTTGTCGTTCCGCGCGTTGATGTCGGGCGTATCGCTTTATGTGTCCCCACGCGGCAGGTACTATCACGACATTACTAACCGGCTGCATGGCGAAGAAGAGTGGCGCAAAGCGCGGATGATGGAGGGAACGTGGTATCTCTGCCAAAAGTGGGGGAACGTGACGCGCGCCAAAATGGTGCAAACCGAAATGGCCCGGCATGGGTTTGACGTAGACCGTTTGCCTGAAGCGCCGGAAATCATGGCGGATATCCCTGAGAAAATCAGCGATTTAATCCAGAAAGAAAGGTTCGCCAACTCTAGGTTCTGGGGTGGCTGAGGTTAATAGACGTATGGAAAAATCACCCCCACCACCCCACTCGGCATCCCAGATGACCGGAGCGCGGGCACAAACACCGCACTCCAGCCTGTTTTATGCGGCGGGCCCTCCGGTGGATGAGGCTCTGCCTGTTGTGACCGTAGGCGTGCGATTTCATGACTCATCGCGATTGGCACTTTTGGAGCGCTGCCTCTGCGGCATCGGTGCACAGGTGGGGGTACATGTGCATGTACACCTTGCACTCCAGGACTTTACCCCGACAGCCGAGCAACAAATACGCAGGTCTTCTCTCGCCGCGTTGGACGGCTCGGGCTTCAGCCTCATAATCGAAAATGTCCCAAACCCCGACAAGGCCGACCTTCGTTCGCGGTTGCTGAACCGCATTGTCGACGCGCATTACGACCGCGGCCAATCGGATTATCTATGCTTCATCGACTTTGACGACATGTGGTTCGGTCACGCGCTCGAAACACTGGTCCATCCGCTACGCAGCGCAAACTATGCGATGTCTTACGCCGACATCCATTGCGCGGATGTCTATACTGACAGCGGCCAGATCTACTTGCGCGGCATCAAAGACGTGTATCAAATCAGCCAGAAAACCAAACGTGACCTATTGCGCGGCAATTTTCTTCCCTTGCACAGCTACATGTTCCATACCGGTCGAATAGACCGCTCAGTCCTTTCCTATGATGAAACCCTTGAACGGCTTGAGGATTTTGACGTCCTTCTTGCGGTTGCCGGCAGCTATCCGGTCAGCGGCCTGTACCGCAACCGGTTGATTGGCCTCTATAATTTTTATGAAACCACGCAGGGCGACTTGAACTCGACCCCAAGCGTGTTCTCAAGTCTGCCTGCGGACCCGGCACTAAAAAGCATTTGGAAACGCTCTAATGCCGCCATCATCGCCCGCCATGCCGGGACAAAGTGGCAGGAATACTTTGGGGAAGAGTGGTTGATTTGACGATGATCTCGCGCCCGAATATCCGCCACTTGTCGTTCCACATTGATTTTTTGCTACAACCTCGGAGGAAAGCCTCATGAAAAAGGTGATCACTTTCGGTACCTTCGACCTGCTGCATGAAGGCCATCTTCGCATCCTTCAGCGTGCCCGCGCTGAAGGCGACTATCTAATCGTCGGGGTCTCCAGCGACCAGCTTAATGACCGCAAGGGAAAACGTACGATTTTTCCAGAAGCACAGCGCCTCGCCTATGTGGCGGACCTAAAATATGTGGACGACATCTTTCTTGAGGAATCGCTTGAGCTCAAAGACGAATATATCAAAAAATTCGGTGCCCAGCTTTTGGTGATGGGGGATGACTGGGCCGGAAAGTTCGACTGGGTGAGTTGTGATGTCCATTACCTGCCTCGCACCGAGGGGATCTCTTCGACACTGATTAAGACCGAAATCAAGCAGATGTCGCGCTGCGGTCGGGCGTTGTTCGGAGACACCTACCTCGACAAGCATATGGATTGTGCGCTGAGCATCGTGAACCAACTGACCGAGCGTAGCATTGCTCCGATTCTGACGAAAGAGAATGCCCTGCCCCGCAAGATCGGGGCTGACGCATTGATCTATTTCAATAAGCCAATCAATGCGCCTTTCCCTGAATATAATGAAAATAAACGGGTGCTGATTGACCATGGTGCAAGCCATTTAAAATGGTTCCTCGGCTCACGCGAACGGTTCGACTTTTTCGACGTCATTCTGACGGCTGGCCCGGATCATGTGCGCGCCCTGCAGGCCATCTTTGAAGGCGATGAAACTCTTGGCAAAGCCCGTGCGGCTGGCTTCATCAAGTCAGAGGAGCTGCTATCGGCCCCTAAACTGTCGCGCGAGGAGGTTTGCCAGCACGCAAACCTCGACCCGCAAAAGCCGATCACCCTGTTTGCGCCCACGTGGCACATCACCGCTAACGATGACATCATCGCCGCCATTCAGCAAATACAGACTGTGGACAACCATGTTGCCTCCTTCCACCCCGAAACGGCGCATTTGCCAGTCGGCGACCTGAACACTGTGCGCAACATCAACGGCATAACCACCGAATTGATGAAACACGCCGATGTCGTGGTCTCCGATCTCTCTTCTACGATTTACGAAGCCGCGGCGCTTGGCAAACCTGTCGTTCAGCTGCTGTTAAAGGAATATCCCGACAACAACGCGACCCTCTATGACCTGCCGCTGTCTGCCGGCACTGCAGAGCATTTTTGCGGCGGGTTGCCCTGCCGGCCCGACGGGCTTGTCGCCGCTATCAAACAGGTTGCGTCGGGTGACCCTGGCACGCTGGCAATGATGGCCGCCTGTAAAGACCGGATCCTTGCAGGCACCTTTATAACCGCTGGCGCAACCGAGACGATAGCCGACCAAATTGCTCTCATTTGCGAAGAGAAGCGCGCGCTACCGCTTGCGGGTGTGACCACCGCCGCAGCCGCGCCCAAAACGCCACGTTACCGGCGCAACCTGTTCTTTGCCGAGAACCGTTTGATTGGCCATGGCGGTGGCAATTACGACGGCCACCACGCGTCCAACAGTCTCGAAGCGATGGAAGCGGCCCTTGATACGGTCAACATTGTAGAGATGGATTTTTGTATGGGTCAGGACGGTGTGCTCGTTGCCCACGACACCTTTGAAGACCGCTATGGCCTTGAGACAGGCTTTGGCGAAACACCGGTCGAAACCTTCCTTGCCACCCGCTACCAAGGCGCGTTGTCGCCCATTTCCGCCCAAGATGTGGTCCGCCGCAGCACGCGCGCGGGCAAAGCCCTGATCTGCGATATAAAGCCCATGGGAGAAGCCTACCGCGAAATAGCCCAAGCCTTGCGCCAAATGATTGTAGATTATGGCGACATCGAGCAAACCGTGGTCCAGTGCTATTCGGTCGATGATTTCGTCGAATGCATGCGACTGGGCTTCAAGAGGGTGATGTTACCCGCGTGGAAAAACTTTTACCGTAACCCAATTGGCGCAGATGTCTTTGAGTTCTACCGCCGCTGCATCGAGATCAACGCAGATGCTGTCTGGGGGTTGTCGCTGCCCTATTTCAACAAACATATGGACGGGCCGATGATCGACCATCCGGATTTTATGCGGATGTATGCTTTCTGGAAACGAATATTCATTCACGGGGCCCCACCCGAAGAATACCCCCGCATCTTGGGAAAGAATCTCGGCCTTTTTGCTGACAGCATTGACCGCTCGTTTGAATTCAAGGATCTGCCCAAGGGGTTTGACTGGCGGCGTTACTTGTTCCTAAATCGTGACGTATTGCAGGCAGGCCGGGTAACCGAGGTCGAAGCAATGGCTCATTACCTCAAGTACGGCCAGCCGCATAATCGGCCGACAGATTATGACCTGCCAAAAGGGTTCACTTACTCCGGTTACATCAATCGCAACGCAAAGTTGCGCAAAGCGAACCTGAACGCCTTCAACAGCGCTGCCGCTCACTACACCCTTTACGGTGCCAAGGAAGGGCTGACCTTCTGAACAAGGGAGAGGCACATCACGCCCTCAAGACCGCGCTGCGCATGGGACGCCAAGGTGAAATCCGTGACCGAACCAGAGGGGGGCCAAGCGTTGAGGTCAATCCACTAGGGCCCTGACCCTAGACCGTCATTCCCAGGCTGGAAATCAGATCCTCATCGGCAACCGTGAACTCCTCCAGGCGGCGTAAATTGGCATCGCTTTCGATACGCTCCAAAAGCTTGGGCCAACGCCGTTCATCATCGCTATGGCCGCCTTTATTGACGAATTTATTGACAACTGAAATCTGCCCACCGAACCGTGCAGCGATATCCGCCTCTAGCGCCCCAAGATTCCGGGTCGAATAGATGCGATCGATCATCGGCAGGTTGACCTTGGCCGCCGCAACTCGCGCGGCGGTATCGAGATCTTGCATCTGTTTCCAGCCACGCATTTTGCGGGTTGCCAGATAACTGCAATAGACATTGTCATAATGGTCATGGACGAACCGCTGCCAGCCGGGATCGCCGCCAAAAAAATAGGAATCGGCAGACTGGCCGCGAATGCGACGCATGCCCTGGCGTTCAGGATGTTGCAGCTCTTTCTCGGACATCGCCTGTGCCTTTTGCAAAAGGTAGAAATAAAACGAGGCGATGCGCTCACAAGGGTCGCGGAAAACACTGAAAACAAATCGGTCACCGGGCAGGGTTTCCAATGCGTCCCAATCCAGATGACCGGAATAGAGATCATGACCCGGTGGAAATTGTGCGGCCCCATCCGGGGCCTCGGTATGGACCCGCACCGGCGACACCCGATCCGACCCAACAAGCCGGGTCAGTTCACTGTGAATGGTTTGCCCTGCCGTTTTGGGGATATGCAAGAAAACAATCGGCCCCATCAGCCATCCTCTTGCGTCGCAATGAACACGTCGGGCTCGAACTCCGGCACATCGTGGAACTGGATGACAGAGGCGGCAAAGCGCGCAGGGTTTGACGGGTCCAGATTCTGTAACTGCCAGGGTGCGTAGCGCCACCATTTGGAGCGCAGGACCGGGCTGATAAGCTCGACCGGCAAGCGCCATTTCTTGATCACGGCCGGGTTTCCCGCAACCACCGCAAAGGGCGGCACGTCTTTTGCCACCACTGCATGGGCGGCAATGACCGCACCATCGCCAATGGTGACCCCGGCGGCAATATAGGCCCCGTGGCCGATCCAGACATCGTTACCGATATGAGTGATCTTCGCCCGTGTCGGCGGGCCCTCATATTCAAACTTGTAATCGTGATAGCCTTCCGCCCCCTTGAACCCATCGCCGAGCTGAAACAGCCTGTCGCCCAGGTAAAAGGAGGGGCTGGTCGAGATCCAGGTCATCGGGTGATCCTGGCGCCCGATCTGGACGTTTTCGCCAAACGAGCAATAGCGCCCGATCCGAGCCGCAAAACAGTAGCCAGAGACCTGATAGGAAAACGCACCCAGATGCAGAGAATGCTCGTATTGCGTCCATTTCAGGCTCGATGGTGCTTCGATCCGGGCGTTTTTCGGCAAGGAGATGGCGGACCCGCCACGCGGCAGAACCTCGATACCCGCTTCGGTCAGGCGGGCGTAAGGGATAGATATGTTACTCATCGCGGACCTCGCCTGCGTACTCTATTTTTCGCAATATGTTGTGAACCAAATCCCCATCCGGTGCAAAAGGAATGGGATGGCCATTCGGCGACCGTGCCACGGCCCCGCCCTGTGCGCCAATATCGAAGGCATAGACCGGCAGCCCGGTCGCAAGGCATTCATGCGTGGTATAGGAAAACGTCTCGGGCCAGACGGACGGGATCAGCCAACAGGTAATGCCATATTGGCCCACTAGTTGGCCGATATCCTCAATCCGGTAATTACCGTGTATTGGGGCCGAAACAGGCAAGCTGTATCTAGGGTCTATATTACCAAGTAAAACCAAGGAAATATCCGAGATATCCTGCACGCGGCGCGCCAGATCGACAAGCACCGCCGCGCCCTTTTGATAACCGATATTGCCAAGCACCCCGATCACGGTCTTGCCGGTCTCGGGCACGGCCAGCGGCGGCACCTCTTGCAGCAGATTATGCGGCGTCAGCGTCATTCGGTCGGCGAGATCGGGATAGGCGGCCAGCACCTGTTCCCGGCTATCCCGGGAAAAGACACTGACATGGTCGGCCGCCGCCAGCACGCGGCCCCAGGCCTCCTGCCAGTCGGCCAGACCCACATGGGTGCCGTCCGTGCGCAGCGCCGAATGTGCCGGATCCGTCCGATCGCGCGTTACCGCGCCGCGATAGACCCCGTCCTTGTCCAGCAGGCAATAAGAGGGCGAGATCGGAAAGAAGTCGTGGAACAGAACCTCCAACCCGTCTTTTGATCCGTCCCGGCGCAGCGCCAGCAGGATATCGGGCAGCCCGGCCGGATCCGGGTCTCCGACACCGCAGGAATAGATGATCCGCCGGAGCGCGATCGGGGCCAGCAGCTCTTGCAGGAAATCCAGGCTGTCGGTCATGCCCGACACCTCCCCCTCGGGGGTTCGGATCTCGATCTGGAAACGTAGCGCACCCCCGACCCGCAGCACGACCGCGCTTTGCCCCCGGTCCAACCCGGCGTCAATCGCGGCCTGCAGGTAGTTCTCGGCCCCGCCACCCAGGGAATGGGCCATGTAGATGGGCACAGGACCCGAGGCGCGGGCAGCCAGATGCGCAATAGCCAGCGCCACCCGGGCCGTGACCAGAGGATCGGACTGGATGAAATCCTGAACCTCGCGGTCATAGAACGGATAGCGCCCGGCGATGATCCGGTTATTCTTCAGAACCAGGGCGCGCTTTTCCTCGGACCCGAAGCTTTCACCGCCGCGATGTTCCACGAACAGACCCGCAAGCCCCAGGTGACGGCCGCCGAGCGCGCGCGCCTTCTGGCACCAGTCGACCTCTTCGCCATAGCCACGCCCAAAGCTTTCATCGAGGGCCGGAAGTTTGCGCAGATAGGCAATGTTCAGCGCCATGCAGAATCCGACCCCGGTCGGGGCCTCGGGCAGCGGAGCTCCAGGGCAGATCCGCCGCGCCACCGCGTCGATCGCGTCGCCCTGCCCCGGCTCCAACACGCTGCGGCGGCATATCTCGGGCACCGTGAAAATCTCGGCGTCATTCGACATCGGCGTGACGCTGGCGGCATGGTCATGGGACAGGATCGGCCGGATCAGACGGCTGGCCCAGGCCTGCGGGACAAAGGCGTCCGAATTGAGCAGGACGACATGATTTCCCCGAATCAGAGCCTTTTTCAGCCCCTTGTTCACGCTACCTATAAAGCCAAGATTCCGGTCGTTTTCCAGCAAGGTGACCCGATCCTGCCGGGAGACCGCCCAATCGCGCAGGAACGGGCGCACGGCCGGGTCGGTCGAGCTATCCTCGATCAGGATCAGATGCCAGGGCAGATCGGTATGGCGCGCGACCCGATCCAGTGCCTCGGGCAGCAGGGCAAACCCATTATAAACCGGCAAGACGATGGTGATCGCCAGATCCTGCGGTAGCGACGCCACCTGACCGTCCTGCTGAAACAGCCGCGCATCCATCGACCCGGCCTGCGGCACCGCATCCAGCCCCAACCGGGTCTTGATCTGCGCCCGATAGACGGGATTGCCGGTCCGGTGCCAGCGCCATGCTGCGGGCGCTATCCGCAGCAGATCCCAGGCAAAGCGCAATTTCAGCCGCAAACGCGCCCGGGAAAGCGCCGGGCCGGCGGGTTCTTCAAACGGATATATGACCTTGGCGGGGCCCATATCCAACACCAGTTGATACGGACCGGCCCCGGCCGGAGCCTCTATCGCGAAGCCAACCTCGGGATCGATATGCAGGGCGGCGGCAACATCATCACGGATCAAATGCGGCCGCTGCGCGACCTGCCCGCCAGGCCAGGTCAGGCGCAGCAGACTGGCAATACACCACCCTTCCAGCCTGATCCGGTTCCCGACCCGCGAGACCCGATCGACATTGCCAAGAAGACGGCCCTCTGCGCCCTGCAAACGCAGACTGGAGGCCTCAAAGATCAGGTGCCGGTCTGCATAGCGGGCAAACAGACCGCGAACGCGGTTGAACACGGGATATCCTCGCTTTGGCACCCCGCCGCGCTGGCTCTGGCGGCACCGGGTCGCCGTCTCGGGCTTCAATCGGTGCAAGCCTTATCGTCAGGCGTTGCCCCTGTCCAGTTGGGGCAACGGCCCATCGGAGCGCTTCAGCCCCGGTTCCGAAACAGGTTGCCGATGGTCTGAAACACCAGATCAAAATCGTAGCAGGCGCTCTGGTGGCGCTGATAGATCAGGTCAAGGCGGGCCTTGCGCGGGATGCAGGCACGGCAATAGACGGCATCGGTTTCTGCCGCTGTTTTGCAGGGCGCGAGCAGCCGTTCCTCATGCTTGTGAAAGGCGATGGTGGCCAGCCCCGTCACGCCGGGGCGGCTTTTGAGAACCTGGCGGTAGGTCTCGGGGAAACGTTCGACATATTCGCGCAAGGGGGGGCGTGGGCCAACGAAGCTAAGATCGCCCTTGAGAATGTTCCACAGCTGCGGAAATTCATCGAGCCTGCGGCGGCGCAGCCAGGCCCCCGTTGGCGTCACCCGCGCCGCCTTGTCCGACCCTGAGACGCCGCTATCTTCCGAAACCACGCTCATGGTGCGGAATTTCCAGAGCCGAAAGCTCTCGGTCGGCGTCTTCATACGCTCGGCGGCATAGAAAACCGGCCCGCCCTCGCGCCGCCAGATCACCCAGATCAGCCACAGGATAATGGGGCCCAGGATGATCACCAGCAGGCTGACGAAAAAGAGATCGAAAATGCGCTTGCGCCAGGTCATGTCGGAATGCGTGCCGCCTGTTCATACGCCCGCCATTCAGCCACGAGGGCGGCGGCGGTGCCGCTTGCGGGACCCGACCGGGTAAAACGGCTGAGGGCACCGATGTCCAGAGCCACCTCGGCAATTGCCTCGGGCGGTGCCGCGCGCGCGGCCCAGGGGTGGCCCGCCGCATCCAGAAGCGCGCCCATTTCCACCGTGCCGGGGGCGGCCACATTCAGGATGCCGGGCAACGCCCGGCCCTGCCCCGCGGCGATCGCCAGATCGGCCAGAACCCGCGCCAGCGTGGCCGGGCCGATATAGCTGCGTCTTGGCGTGCGGCCATCGGCGAAACGGTCAAGCGTCAGCGCCGCCCCCTGCCCTGCCCGGCCCAATATCTGATCGGCCCCCGCGACATTGCCGATCCTCAGGCAGGTCACCGGGCCACCCGTCGCCAGCACCGCCTGTTCCATGGCCCGCTTGGCAATCCCGTAGGGGGCCATAGGCTGCACGGCATCGCTTTCCCTGCAGAGCCCCCGCGCGCGCCCATAAACCGCCGCAGAGGAGGCCAGCAGATGCGGCCGCCCCCCGGCGGCCCGCTGTACCGCCAGCGCCAGCGCGCTGTTCTGGTCCAAATCGACCCCCGGGGCCGGCGTGACACCGGCCAGCGTCAGGATCACGTCGACCCGCGCGCAGGCGGCCTTCAACCCCTCGGGGTCGTGCAGGATATCGCAGCCGATCCAGCCTGCGGCGGCAGAATCTCCACGTGTTTGCCAAAGGGCGGAAACACCATCCGCACCCACCCAGGCCCCCTGCATCATGCGCCCGATCCGACCTGTGGCCCCCAGAACCAAAATCCGCATAAAATGCCCTTTCTGCACCGAAATCATTGACCCTTTGGGCGCGTCACGTATCTTGCGTCGAAACAAGGCAGACCTTCAATATACAGCGAGCGTATGGGTACGATGGCACGATTTGCGCGAGTGAGCGGTTTTTTGGGTCTGTTTCTGCTTCTGGCCGCCTGCGCCCTGCCGCGCGGGGCCGGAATGGAGCGCGAAATCATCGGGCGTGCCGACAATGCCGACGCCGATTTCGCCATTTACCCTGTCACCCGCGCCTTTTTGCCGACACTGGCCGAATGGCCGGTCACTGGCGAGCCTGACCTGAACTGGATTACCACCAGCACCGGTTCGCGCAGCCAGATCATCGCGCCGGGCGACATGGTCTCGATCTCGATCTGGGACAGCAACGAAAATTCCCTTCTGACCGCACCCGAACAGCGGGTCGTGGGGCTTGAGGAAATACGTGTCAGCGCCAGCGGCACGATTTTCATGCCCTATATTGGCGATACCCGTATCGCCGGCATGTCGCCGCAAGCAGCGCGGTCGCGGCTGCAGCGCGAGTTTGAGGTGATCGTGCCCTCCGCGCAGGTGCAGCTTTCAATGGCGGCGGGGCGCGGAAATTCGGTCGATCTGGTGGGCGGCGTGGCCTCCCCCGGATCCTATCCGATGCCCGACCGGTCCTATACCGTGCTCGGCCTGATCTCGGAAGGCGGCGGTGTGCGCACTGATCTGAACAATCCGCAGATCCGGCTGATGCGTCAGGGCAATCTTTTCGGCACCTCGATCACCCGGCTTTATTCCGAACCCAATCTCGATACGCGGCTGGCCGGGGGCGACCGGGTGATTGTCGAGGCCGATCGACGCTATTTCCTGTCGCTCGGTGCAGCGGGCCGTCAGGACCAGCACCCGTTTGAACAGGATATCGTGACCGCGCTTGATGCGATGGCGATCATCGGCGGCGTCAATTCCAGCCGTGCCAACCCCGAAGGCATCCTGATCCTGCGCGAATATCCCGCATCCGCGCTGCGCGCAGGTGAACGCGGCCCGCGCATGGAACGTGTTGTCTTCACGCTGGATCTGACCACGTCGGACGGCCTGTTTTCAGCCCGCAATTTCCGCATTAATTCCGGTGATCTGGTGCTGGCTACTGAAAGCCCGGTCAATTCGGCGGAGACAATCCTTAGTCTGATAGGCAGCGCTTTCGGGCTGGCCCGCGGTGCCAGCAGACTCTGACGGATCACACGCCTGGCAAGGCAATCGGACGCGCCTGCGGGGCCAGCGCGTTGATATGCTCGATGTGAACCGGCAGGCAGCGGGTCAGGAAATCGTAATTCTCGATGATATGGGTGCGCGCGGCAGCTCCCAGATGGGCATAATCCTCAGGGGTGGCCAAAACCTCTGCCACCCGGGCCGCCAGCGCTTCGGGGTTGAGAAAATCGGCCAGCAATCCGGTTTTGCCATGCGCCATCGCCTCGCGCACCGGGGCCACGTCCGAGGCCACGATGGTGGCCCCCATCGACATCGCCTCCAGCAGTGACCAGGACAGCACGAACGGCACGGTCAGGTAGATGTGACAGCGGCTGATCTGGATGATCTTCTGGTAATCGGCATAGGGCACCCGGCCCAGGAAATGCACGCGGCTCCAGTCCACCCTGTCTCCCACCTCGCGTTCCATCTGGGCGCGATAGCCGCCATCCTCCGCGCTTTTCTTGCCGTATGAGGTCTCGTTGCCGCCGATGATCAGCGCCCGTGCATTGGGGCGGGCCTCAAGAATATGGGGCAGCGCCCGCATGAAGGTGTGAAAGCCGCGCGTGGGCTCCATGTTGCGGGCCATATAGGTGAAGATCTCATCGCTGCGGGTGACGGCCCGACCCAACCGGTCCAGCATCACCGAGGCCTCCGGGTTGGGGCGCAGCAGGTCGCTGCGGATGCCGTCATGGCAGGTGTAGATCTTGGAATGGAAGCTTTCGGGATAGGTGTCGCGTTGCCAAAGCGTCGGCGACTGGCCCAGATCCACGGTTTCCAGGTTGATGTAATTCACCGCGTTTCGCGCATGCATGATGAAGGGGATATGCGGGCTGGCGGGAAATTCCGGATCGAACCCGACCGATCCACCCTGCGCCAGAAAGTAATATTCGAAAAACCCGATCACCGGCACGTCGGGCCAGACGATCTTGGTGAAGGTCAGCTCTCCCCATCCGACATGGCCCAGGATCACATCGGGTTTGAAGCCTTCCTTGTCGAGCGCCTGTGCTGCCAGCGCCGCGCCATAGCCGGACCCTGCGCATTCCTCCCAATAGCGGCTGAGACCATAGGCGTCTTCCGCCGGGCGGTGATGCGGGCTGTAGCGGATGATCCTGACGCCGGGGGTGTCCGGCACACCCTGGCGTTGGGTCAGGAAAACAATCTCGTGCCCGCCCTGGGCGATCAGCCAGGCCAGGATTTCCCGATACTGGCCGGGGTAATTCTGATGCAGGAAAAGTAGTTTCATATCAGCCGCGCCGATGCCTGTCCCGTGATCTGCCATGCTAGCGGGATGACGGCACCAGTCAAACCCGGCCTACAGCAAATCGTTCAGATAGGAGCCATAGCTGTTCTTGCGAAACAGCGCCGCGCGCTCTGCCAGATCCTCGGCGGAAATCCACCCTTGCTGAAAGGCAATTTCATCGGGGCTGCCGGTCTGCAATCCTTGTCGTTTTTCCAGGGTGCGCACAAAATTGCCGGCTTCCAGCAGGCTGCCATGGGTGCCGGTATCGAGCCAGGCATAGCCACGCCCCATGCGCTTCACGCTCAGGGTGCCGTCAGCCAGGTAGCTTTCCAAAAGCGAGGTGATCTCCAGCTCGCCGCGCACAGAGGGCACGACCTCAGCGGCCCGGTGCGCCGCCGTCCCATCGAGGAAATAGAGCCCGGTCACCGCATAGTTCGACGGTGCCACCTCGGGCTTTTCAATGATCGCCTGCACCTCGCCCGCCTCGTCAAACGCAATCACGCCATAGCGTTCCGGATCGGCCACGTGATAGCCGAAAACGGTGCCGCCCTGCGCCTGCTGATCCGCCTCGCCCATCAGGTCCGGCAGGCCGTGCCCAAAGAAGATGTTATCGCCCAGAACCATGGCAGACGGGGCCCCGGCCAGGAAATCCTCGGCCAGCAGATAGGCCTGCGCCAGCCCCTCCGGGGCGGGCTGCACGATATAGGTCAGGTCGATCCCCCATTGTGCGCCATCGCCCAGAGTGCGCCGGAACTGATCCTGATCCTGCGGCGTGGTGATGATCGCGATCTCACGGATACCGGCCAACATCAGGACACTGATCGGGTAATAGACCATCGGTTTGTCATAGATCGGCAAAAGCTGTTTCGAGATGCCGATGGTGATGGGGTATAGCCGGGTGCCGGACCCGCCTGCCAGAATGATGCCCTTGCGTGTCGTCATAATATCATACCTTCAACTCTTCAAGAATATGGGTCAGGCTGCCCCGCCAATCGGGGCGGTCAATGCCAAAGGTGGTGTAGGTGCCGGTGCAATCCAGCCGGGAATTTTCCGGCCGTTTCGCCGGTGTCGGAAAGTCCGAGCCGGGAATATCTGCCACACTGCAGGCGATCCGGGCCTGCGCAAAGATCTCGCGCGCGAAATCGGCCCAGGACACATCGGGGGCCCCGGAAAAATGATAGGTGCCGGATTTTGCCCGGTCCTGCCCAAGCTGGCGGGCGATCTCCAGGCAGGCCGCGGCGATATCGCCTGCTGCCGTGGGGCCGCCCACCTGATCGGCCACAATGGACAGGCTGTCGCGCTCTGCGCCAAGGCGCAGCATTGTTTTCACGAAATTATTGCCATGCGCCGAAACCACCCAGGAGGTGCGCAGGATGGCATGGGCTCCGCCCGCGGCACGCACCGCCTCTTCGCCCTGCAACTTGGTCCGGCCATAGGCCCCAAGCGGCGCGGGTTGCGCATCGCCCGGCCAGGGCGCGGTGCCGGTGCCATCAAAGACATAGTCGGTCGAGATATGAACAAAGGGAATGTCAAGATCGGCGGCGGCGCGGGCCATGGCGGCGGGGGCTGCCCCATTGACCCGCGCGGCCTCTGCTTCCTCGCTTTCGGCCCTGTCCACGGCCGTATAGGCGGCGGCATTGATCACCGCATCCGGCGCATGGGCCCCGATCGCGGCCGCACAGGCGTCAGGGTCGCGCAGATCCGCCTCCCGGCGCGACAGGAAGATCGCCTCGAGACAGCAGCGCGCCAGTTCCGTTGCAACCTGTCCGCTGGCTCCAAACACAAGAAGCTTCATTCGCCTGCCTTCCATGCACCCCGGCGGTTTCCAGGGCATTCAAGATCCTATCCGGTTCCCAATCTCCGGCCTACGCCTTCGCGATTCTGCAGGGCCTGCCACCAGCCGGGATTGTCGAGATACCATTGCACGGTCTTGCGCAGGCCTTCCTCGACGCTGACCGATGGCTGCCAGCCCAGTTCATCGCGAATACGCGCCGGGTCAATTGCATAGCGCGCATCATGGCCCGGGCGATCGGCCACAAAGGTGATCTGATCGGCATAAGAGCCGCCGGATTTGGGCCTGAGATCATCCAGAATGGCGCAGAGTGTCTGGACCAGATCCAGGTTGGAGCGCTCGTTGCAGCCGCCGATATTATAGGACCGGCCAAGCGCGCCCTTTTCAACCACCAGCAACAGCGCATCCGCGTGATCCTCGACATAGAGCCAGTCGCGGATGTTTGACCCGTCGCCATAGATCGGCAGCGCCTTGCCCGCCAGCGCGTTCAGGATGATCACCGGGACCAGCTTTTCGGGGAAATGATAGGGCCCGTAATTATTCGAGCAATTGCTCAGCAGCACCGGCAGCCCATAGGTTTCGGCCCAGGCCCGCACCAGATGGTCCGAGGCCGCCTTGGAGGCCGAATAGGGGCTGCGCGGGTCATAGCCCGTGTCTTCGGTGAACATCACGGACGGATCCGCAGGTAATGATCCAAAGACCTCATCGGTGGAGATATGGTGAAAGCGGAACCTGTCGGGCCTGCCCCGCGCCTGCCAATAGCTGCGCGCCGCCTCCAGCATGTTATAGGTGCCGGTGATGTTGGTTTCGATGAAATCGCCCGGGCCGTCGATCGACCGGTCGACATGGGATTCGGCCGCGAGATGCATCACGGCATCAGGCTGATGCCTGTCAAAAACAGTGTCTAATGCAGGGCGATTGCGGATATCGACATGTTCAAAGGCGTAGTTGGGGCTGTCGGCCACCGAGGCGACATTGTCCAGGCAGGCGGCATAGGTCAGGGCATCCAGATTAACCACCTGATGACCCCGCGCCACTGCCAGACGCACCACGGCCGAGCCGATGAACCCCGCGCCACCGGTTACGAGAAGCTTCATATCAGGATCCTTCCCAGACAAAGGGGCTCTCGAAATCCTTGAGACGGGGGGCGGCGGCATCCTTGTCGGACAATACAGGGGCCACATCGCCCATATCCCAGTCCACCCCGATATCAGGGTCATCAAAGCGCACCGCGCCATCGCTTTCCGGCGCGTAGTAATCGGTGCATTTATAGATAATCTCGGTGTCAGGTTCACGGGTTACGAACCCATGCAGCAAGCCCGCGGGGATCAACAGCTGCTTGCCGTTTTCAAAGCTCAGCTCAAGGCCGAACCACTGCCCATAGCTCGGCGATCCTTTACGGATATCGACGGCGACATCAAAAAGCCGCCCGCGCCCGCAGCGCACCAGTTTGGCCTGGGCATGCGGCGGGGCCTGAAAATGCAAGCCGCGAACGGTGCCCGCCTGCGCCGACAATGAGTGGTTGTCCTGCACGAAATCGAAATGCAGCCCTTGGTCGGCCAGGGCGCGTTTGTTCCAGCTTTCGCAGAAAAACCCCCGCGCATCGCCAAAGCGGCGCGGTGTCAAAATCATCACGCCAGGAAGGGGGGTGGCCTCTATCAACATTAACAACCTCATACAAAATCACGAGGCCGTCATCGCAATTCCAGCGCTTTCTAACAACCCCCGCGCCGCTCGTCACGCCGACTTGCCCAAAATCCGCGCAACGGAATGTGTTTTGAAAGATCAAAAAGGGATGGCTGCCGAAAGGCCCCGTTTCATCACCCGTTGCCTGCAAGACGGCTATCTGTCCGCATCCGCGCGGGCCCTGACAAAGCCCAGAAAAGCCGCGTCGGCAGATCGGAGCCTGGGATGCCCCGAAGCGGCCCAGAAGGCGCGCCAATCGGCCTCCAGCGCATAGACATCCGAACCCGGCATCAACCTGAGCGCGTCCTCGAAGGTTTCAGGCCTGAGCACCGGGGCATTGCGCGCGGAGCCCTCGATCACCGCATCGCGCAGGGAAAACCGGATCATGTCGCCGGGCTCCTCTGTCATCTCGTAATCGGGCAGATGACCGGCCGCGATCATGTCGCGCAGCATCTTACGAAAAACGCGGCGGGGGCTGGCGGAGCCCGATTTCTTGAGCAGCAGATCAACCGAGACGCGCCAACTGTCCTGGCGCCCGCAATGTTTGCGCGCGATTTCATAGATCCGGCGTTCCAGCGGTTTTCTGAGCCGGAAATAATCACGGCTCAGCGTCAGCACCGATTTCGACATGACGGCCCGGAACAACCATTCGGAAAGCGTCACCGCGACGCTGACCATGCGCCCGCCACGCGCATGGCGCACAATCTCCCAGCTCTCGATCAGGCCGAACCCGCTGGTCACCTCGTGGGCCCCGGTTTCCAGGTTGGTGGTGATCCTGGTGCCTGCCAGCCGCTCGAACGCCTCTTTGAGGCGCCGATAGGCGTCGCCGCTGGTTTCGCGGTTGGTGGCAATCAGCAGATCATGGGCGCGCAGATGCAGGCGGCGGCTGACGGTCTTGCCGGCATTCAGCGCCGCCATCAGCTGGCTGATGCAATAGATCAGGATGTCCTTGTCGTGGATCGTGGCCAGCCCCTTGACGCTTGGCGTCACCTCGATCTGAACATCATTATGAGCATAGCGCAGGATGCGGCGGTCAGGGCGGGTCGAGAGCGAAAAAATCGGATGCTCCATCGTCGCCATGTCATCCTTGGGGATGGCATCGAACAGATCGCAGAGGAAGAAATCCCCCTGACGGTGGCGATCGGGCAAAAGCGGCCCTGCATTGGCGATGGATCTCTGCACGGCCCGACTCAACGTATCGTGGTTTTGTTGACACCTACCCTAGAGTTATCCACAGGCAGGGTCCAGCGCCACCATCGGGGGTTTAGAGTCGGACAAGCGGGGGTTCAGAGTCACCCTATCGGGGGTTCGGAATCGCAAGCTGCTTTGAAAGCATCCAAAAAAGCAGGAAAAAGAAAGCATTACAAAAGCTGACAAAGCGCTTAACACATATATAACACATAAATAACACTACAGATTTCTCACGCGCCTCTGGCGTTTCATTCCGAGATGCCGGAATTTGCCAAGAAATGCTGCCTGACCTGCGGCTTTTTCTTCCATGTAACGCCTTTTCGCGTATATTGGCGAAAACACGACATATGAGGCGCGGGCATGGCGAAGGATGGCGGGGGGCTGCCCCCCTATTTCAATATCGATCCAGATGTGGCTCTGAGCGAGCTGAACGTGCCCCTTTCCACCGAAGGGTTTGCCCGGATTGCCCAGGCCTGTGCGCAAGGAAGATCCGACTTGTCCTCACGTGGTATGAATGAGGATGGCCGCAAAGCCCTGCGGCTGTTTTCAACCTGGGAGATTACCCGTTACCTGATCCCCGTCGCCCAGGCTCATTTCCGCCGCGTGCTGAAGCTGAACCCCGATTTGCCGCAAGGCAGATCCGAAACCGAGGGCGGCGCAAAATGGTTCACCCTTGATGAGGTGCTGCGCCTGCGCACGCATTTCGCCTCGGAAGGATCCAAGGCCAAGGAATACCGCCCCTACCGGCCCGAGGGGCTGGCCGCCAAGCTGGTGGCCGTGGCCAATTTCAAGGGCGGGGTCGGCAAGACCTCGACGGCAGCACATCTGGCAATGTCAGCGGCGCTTGATGGTTACAAGGTGCTGGTGATCGATCTCGACAGTCAGGGCTCCATGACCTCGATCTTTGGCGGCAAGGTCGAGGATGAATGGCAGACGGTTTTCCCCCTGCTCGCGCGCCATTACGCGGGCTATCTGCAGGGAGAAAACCAGCGCCGGATGGATCGCGGGGATGCGCCTCAACCCCTTGATGAGACCCTGTCTGAGGCTCTTGGCGTCACCGCACAGGATATCATCCAACCTACACACTGGCCCAATATCGACCTCATCGGCGCGCAGCTCAATCTCTATTGGGCCGAGTTCCAGATCCCGGTCTGGCGCATGGCTGGACGCGGCTGGAAGCTCTGGGACGCGCTGACCGATACGCTGGCCGCCGACGGGGTGCTGGACGCCTATGATCTCATCTTCATCGATACGCCCCCTGCCCTCGGTTATCTGACCATCAACGGGCTGGCGGCGGCCGATATCCTGCTGGTTCCGCTTGGAGCCTCATTCCTGGAGTTCGACAGCACCGGGCGCTTCTTTGACATGCTGCATTCCACCTTCGCTTCGATCGAAGACGGGGAAAACATGGCCGCCCGCGCGCTCGGCCGCGCTGAAATGGCGTTTCAATGGGATGCGGTGCGCGCTGTGATCACAAGATACGATGACAGCCAGCAGGCCGAGCTTGGGGCGCTGATGCAGGCCTATCTCGGCCAAACCCTCAGCCCGCACCGGCAGGGGTTCACGGCGCTGATCGGCCAGGCCGGGGAACAGGTGTCGGGAATTTACGAGGCCGATTACCGCGATTTCAACCGCGAGACCTATGCGCGTGGGCGCGAGACCTTTGATGCAACCTATGCCGCGTTCAAGCGGCTGCTTTTGGGCATTTGGCGGCGCGAGGAACTGGCGACCGAGAAAGAGCGCGCCGGCGCCGCGTAAAAACAGTCTCTAACAGGCATGTTAGGGTCTAAAATTAAGGGAGAGCATCATGGCAAAGCGCAAACGCCTGACCCCGGCAAGGATCGGCTTGTGGGAAGAGGATGCCCAGATATCGGCGCCGCCCATCGCGCATGTCACCGGCGACGCCTCGACCGTTTCCGCGCTGGAGGAAGTTACCGCCGAACTGACCCGGGCCCGCGCAGAGGGGCGCTTGGTGCAGGCCCTGGCTCTGGACAGCGTCGATGCCGGGTATCTGGTTCGTGACCGGATTCTGGCCGATGACGATGACCTGAAGGCTTTGGTCGACAGTCTGCGCGCCCGGGGTCAGCAAACCCCCATCGAGGTCGTGGCGCTGGAGGAGGGGCGTTACGGCCTGATCTCCGGTTGGCGCCGTCTGGCCGCCTTGCGCAAACTGCACCGGGAAACCGGGGAAGAGTCTTTTTCCCTTGTTCAGGCTCTGTTGCGCTCTCCCGAAACCGCGTCAGATGCCTATCTGGCGATGGTCGAAGAAAATGAAATCCGGGTCGGTCTGAGCTATTTTGAGCGCGCCAGAATTGCCCTGAAAGCCGTGGAGCAGGGCGTGTTTCCAGATAAGCGCGCGGCCCTGCAGGGGCTGTTTGGATCAGCCTCGCGGGCGCGGCGCTCAAAGATCGGATCTTTCATGCCGGTCGTGGCGGCGCTGGATGGCGCGCTGCGCTTTCCCGCCTCGCTGACCGAGCGTCTGGGGCTGCGGCTTGCCAAGGCGATGGAGGAGTCGGATCTCCTTGCGGAGAGACTGAAATCGACCCTTCTGGCGACCGCGCCCGATAGTATCGAAGCCGAACAGGCGCTGATTTCCAAAGCCCTGGCCCCTGCTCCAAAGCCACGCGGCGGCGGGTCGGGAATGCGCGAATTGCGCCCCGGTTTATCGGTGCGCGAAACGGCATCCGGGCTCACCATCAGCGGCGCGGCCCTGACGCCGGGGCTGAAGGCGCAGCTGATAGCCTGGCTGGAAACCAGTCGCTGAGGCCCGTTTCGCATGCGAAACATTTCCCCCCTGCCCTTCCCGTCGCTGATCCGTTAAGGGGTGGCCCATGACCCATTTTGCTGCTGACATGATCCGAGACACTGCCGCCCGCGTTCTGCGCATCGAGGGCGAGGCGTTGTCGAAAATGGCCAACGCCCTGCCCGAGGATTTCGCCGCTGCGGTCGAGGCCGTGCTGTCGGTCAAAGGCCGCGTGATCCTGTCGGGGATCGGTAAATCGGGCCATATCGCGCGCAAGATCAGCTCGACCTTTGCCTCCACCGGCACGCCCTCGACCTTTGTGCACCCGGCCGAGGCCAGCCATGGCGATCTGGGCATGATCACGCCCGACGATCTGTGCATTCTGGTGTCAAATTCCGGCGAGACCGCCGAGCTGAAGGATGTGGTGGCGCATGTCGCGCGGTTCTCGATCCCGATGATCGGGATTTCAGGCAAGCCTGGCAGCACATTGATGCAGGCCGCCGATCTGCGCCTGACCCTGCCGCCCGCGCCCGAGGCCTGCACCATCGGCATGGTGCCCACGACCTCGACCACGCTGACGCTGGCGCTTGGCGATGCGCTGGCCGTCGCGGTGATGGAACGGCGCGGCTTTCTGGCCGAGCATTTCCGCACCTTCCATCCGGGTGGCAAACTGGGCGCGCAGCTGTCGAAAGTGGCGCAACTGATGCATGAGGGTGACGCCCTGCCGCTGGTCAGCCCCGATCAGGCCATGGCCGAGACGCTGCTGGTGATGAGCGAAAAGAGCTTTGGCATTGCTGGCGTTGTCGAGGCGGGGTGCTTGGTCGGCGTGATCTCGGATGGTGATCTGCGCCGCAACATGGCCGATCTGATGGAAAAGCGCGCGGGCCAGGTGGCGACGACAACGCCGCGCACCACAGGCCCCGACAGCCTGGCCGCCGAGGCGCTGGCGGTGATGTCGGAAAACAAGATCACCGCGCTGTTCGTGGTGGACGGGCAGGGCGCACCGGTGGGGTTGTTGCACCTGCATGACTGTCTTAGGGCGGGAATTGTCTAGAGTGTCGGGCCCGTTAGTGGTCTGATACCGCGAGGGAATCTGATTGGGAAGAAGGCGCGTATCGTGAACGAAAACAGCAGGCTCCAGGCAGAAGACGAGCTTCGGAAAAAACTTGTCGAGTGCCGCATCGCATCGCAAAACTACCAACGCGAATTTGGGAACCCCCTGTTTCTTCTGGACCGCCGCGCCGCGCGGCTGAAATCGGGTGAATATTCCGGCTGCCGGGTTTTTTCCGATCGGGAAGCCATGATGCAGGCGATGGGCAAAGGCGCTGTCGGTGTTGAAGTTGGCGTCGCCTATGGCGGGTTTTCCCGGTTCATTCTGAATAATTGCGAGATGGACACCCTTCATTTGATCGATCGCGAGTTTGCGCGCCTGTTGCCCGAAGTCGAGAGCGACGACCGCACCATTCTGCATGAGGGGGATTCGGCGGAAATGGTCTCTGGGCTTGCCGATGCGCTGGCGGATTGGATCTATATCGACGCGGATCATCGCTATGATGGATGCCGCGCCGATGCTCAGGCCGCGAAAGGAAAACTCAAGCCCGGCGGGCTGTTATTCTTCAATGATTACAGTGTCTGGGCCCCAATGAATTTCCTTGCCTGGGGCGTTCCGGCCGTTGTTCACGAGTTTCTCGAAGAGGGATGGATCCTGCGCGGGATGACACTTGGCGATCATTTCGGGTCGCATGATGTGGTCCTGTCGGCACCCGGAACGGCCTAGGCCTCCAGACCGCGGCGCCCCACCGCGTCATAGGCCTCGAACCCGGCCCGCCTGGCATCTTTCGCGGAATAGATATTGCGAAGATCGGCCATCCGGGCGCGCGCCATTTTCTTGGCAATCCTGGCAAGATCCAGCGCCCTGAACTCGTTCCATTCCGTCAGGATCACCAACAGATCGGCATTGTTTGCCGCCTTGTAGGGGTCGTCCATCCAGTTGACGCCGGGCAAGAGCGCCTCGCCTTCGCGCCGGCCCTGCGGGTCGACCACGCGCACTTTGGCACCCGAGCCAACCAGCGCCGGAATGACCGTCAATGACGGGGCCGCGCGCATGTCGTCGGTGTTGGGCTTGAAGGTGACGCCCAGGATGGCGATGGTTTTGCCGTTGAAAGATCCATCGCAGAGATCGCGCAGCTTTTCGACCATCCGGGTCTTGATGGTCTCGTTCACCCGGATCACGGTCTCGACAATGCTTTGCGGCATCGCATGCTCCTGTCCGATCCGGGCCAGCGCCGAGGTGTCCTTGGGAAAGCAGGATCCCCCATAGCCGGGCCCGGCATGCAGAAATTTGTTGCCGATGCGCCCGTCCAGGCCCATGCCACGGCTGACCTCCTTCACATCGGCCCCGACCCGTTCGCAGAGCGCCGCGATTTCATTGATGAAGGTGATCTTGGTCGCCAGAAACGCATTGGCGGCGTATTTGATCATCTCGGCGCTTTCCAGATCGGTGGTGACGATGGGAAAATCGCGCAGGTAAAGCGGGCGGTAGATCTCCTCCATCACCTCGCCTGCGCGGGCGTTCTGTACGCCGACGACAACCCGGTCGGGTTTCATGAAATCGTCGATCGCCGCCCCTTCGCGCAGAAATTCGGGGTTCGAGGCGACGTCGAAATCAGCCTCCGGCACCGCCTTCAGGATAGCCTGCTTGATCTTGCGGTTGGTGCCCACCGGCACGGTGGATTTGGTGACGATGACGGCATAGCCTGTCAGCGCCTTTGCCACCTCCTCGGCGGCGGCCATCACGTAAGACAGATCGGCATGGCCATCGCCGCGCCGCGTGGGCGTGCCGACGGCAATGAAAACCGCCCCGGCACCGTCAACGGCTGCCGCCAGATCGGTGGTAAAGGAAAGCCGCCCGGCCTCGACATTCCTGGCCATGAGCGTATCGAGGCCAGGCTCATAGATCGGCACCTCGCCCGCCTCCAGCCGGGTGATCTTGGCCGGGTCCTTGTCGACGCAGATCACGTCATGGCCGAAATCGGAAAAACAGACGCCCGAGACCAGGCCGACATAGCCCGTTCCGATCATTGCGATACGCATCGTGTGACTGCCCTCTTGTTTTCCCGGCTTAAAGCGCTGGTTCTTCTCTTGCTGAAATCCTATCACTGCCTTGAGCCAAAAACGAGCGCTAGCTACACACGCCGCTTTGCTGCATTTTCTCGTAAATTGGATCAGGTCAGCAGGCAGATGAAACGGGGTTGCTAGGATTATGGTGAACACACGGGGGCCGCATGTGATCGTCACCGGAGGGGCCGGGTATATCGGGGCCCATGCCTGCAAGGTGTTGAACGCTCAGGGGTTTACGCCTGTCACCTTCGATAACCTGTCGACCGGATGGCGCGATGCGGTGAAATTCGGGCCGTTCGAGCAGGGCGATCTGCTGGATCGGGCACGGCTGGATCAGGTATTTGCCGCGTATCGCCCTGTCGCGGTCATGCATTTCGCAGCGCTCAGCCAGGTCGGTGAAAGCATGGTCGATCCCGGGCGATACTGGCGTGAGAATGTCATGGGCGCGCTCAATCTGATCGAGGCCACGGTTGCCGCCGACTGCCGTCATTTCGTCTTTTCCTCGACCTGTGCCACCTACGGCGAAAAGGACGCGGTCACGCTGACCGAGGACACGCCACAAGAGCCAATAAACGCTTATGGAGGGTCAAAACTGGCCATAGAAGGCATGCTACGGGACTTTTCCGCCCGCCAGGATCTGGAAACGGTGATCTTTCGCTATTTCAATGTCGCCGGTGCCGATCCCGAGGCCGAGCTGGGAGAATGCCATCAGCCCGAAACGCATCTCATTCCGCTGATGCTGGAGGCGATTGATGGCAAGCGCCCGGCACTGACCGTTTACGGGACAGATTACGACACGCCCGACGGCACCTGCATTCGGGACTATGTCCATGTAATGGATCTGGTCGACGCGCATGTTCTGGGTCTGAAATGGCTGGAAGAGGGCAGGGGGAGTGCCGTCTTCAATCTGGGGACCGGGTCGGGGTTTTCCGTCCGCGACGTGATCGCGGCAAGCCGTGCGGTCACCAATCTGGCGGTGCCCATTATCGAGGGTGCGCGGCGCCCCGGCGATTGCAGCAAGCTTGTCTCGGGCGGCCAGCGGGCCGCAGACCTGCTTGGCTGGCACCCCCGGCGATCCACGCTCGACCAGATGATCGCGGATGCCTGGCGCTGGCATCAGGGGTCGGGGTTCTCGCCATAGCGTTTCGCTGCGAAACGCTATGGCGCATCCATGTCCGCCCCGATCGCGTCGATCTTTTCCCGCAGCACCGCCAACCCCTTGTGCAAAAGCGCCTCCGCCCGATCCGCGGTCCGGGCCTCGACATAGAGCCGCAGCTCAGGCGCGTTGCCGGAGGGGCGGATATGGACCACCTCGCCGCTTTTCAGGATCATCCGCACGCCATCGGTCAGATCGGTCGCAGTAAGCTGTCCCTGCAGCGCGGTTAGAAAATCCTGTTGCGCCGCAGGGTCGGTTTCAAGGCGGTGGGTCAGGGCCGCCGACAGGTGGGTCGGCGTTTCGGTGAGCCGTGAGGCCCGGGTTATCCCGCCGGGCTCGGCCGCGGCGATCTTGCTGAGCGGAATGTGCCGGGCGCGCGAAAGCGGTGCGATCAGCGGCAGGAAACAGTCGCGGGTCCAGAGCGGGGCAATCTCGCCCTCGGGTGCCTGGGCCGCAAAACCCAGGAGGTAGCCGCCATTTGCTTCATATCCAGCAACCTTGCCGCCCGCCTCGTTCATGCCTGCAATCACATGCGGAGACCCTATTTTGGTGCGCAGAACGCGGGCAAACCGAGCCTCGGCCCCGGAATTGGACGAAACCGGCGTTACAATCACCTCCGCCCCCATCGCGGCCGAGGTTATCTGGCCCAGAATGTCGCCGGGGATGACGGTGCCGGTTTCGTCGGCCAGCATCGGCCGGTCGGCATCGCCGTCGGTTGACACTGTCGCATCAAGCCCATGGGTCTTGGTCCAGGCCAGTATACGGGCGCGGGTTTCATCATCGACGGCTTCGGTATCGACCGGAACAAAGCGCTCGGAGCGGGCCAGTTCAATCACATCCGCGCCAAGCGATCTCAGCGTCTCGGCCAGCAGGTCGCGGCCAACCGAGCTATGGGCATAAAGGCCGATGCGCATGCCATCAAGCGCGGTGGAGCCAAAGGCCCGGCGATAGCGATCAATGAAGCGATCCCCTGCATTAGGGTCTGTTTTAGATTGCCCCGGCGGCCTGCTTCCAGCGGGTTTTTGGCCCAGATTGGCTAATATGGTGCGTTCATCGGCTTTCGAGATTTCCCCGGCAGGGGTGTAGAATTTCAGTCCGTTCCGATCTGCGGGGATATGGCTGCCGGTGACCATGATCGCGCCGCTGCCAGTGTCCAGCGCGGCCAGCGCCAGGGCAGGGGTTGGCAAGGCACCGCAATCAACCACATCCACCCCGGCCTCAAGCGCGGCACCCGCAACGGTTGCCGCGATGACGGGCGATGACGGGCGCAGGTCGCGGCCCACATAAAGGGCGCGGATATTGGGAAAGGCAGCGAGGAAGGCCCTGACATGGCCCGAAATCAGGTCAGGCGTCAGTTCAACAACAAGGCCGCGCAGGCCGCTCGTTCCAAATTTGGGGGCCAAGATCTGCTCTCTCGAATTTCGATTTGGCCGATTGCGGGTATGTGCCGTGACCGGCTGCATCAGTGACGGGGCCTTGGTCGGATTAATGCCCGGTTCCAGTCTTCACCACTAGAGGAAAATCGAGGAAGAGCACCGTCCCTAGACGATCAGCAAGTCATCGGCGAGCAAATCTGGGTTTGCGAGGCTGTTGATGGTGAGTGTATTTCCGTTACCGAAGTCGAGGACGGTGTTTCCGTTTGTGACGGAGGCATATGTGCTGATGATCTGCAGTGCGGAAAGGGACTGTCCGCCCCAAAGGGCGGCGTCGAGCTGGATCTGGTCGATATCATTCCAGAAGTCCTGGATCACATCGCGCCCTTCGTTGAAGATGAATGTATCGGCATCGCCGCCACCGCGCAGCGTGTCGTCTCCGGCCCCTCCATCCAGGGTGTCGCGCCCGACATGCCCTTCGAGATAGTCATTTCCGCCGCGCCCGACGATCATATCATCCCCGGCGGCCCCCCAGATGCCGTTTGCGGCATTATCGCCGCGCAGGATGTCGTCATAGCTGCTGCCTTGCAGGTCTTCGATCTGGACATAGGTATCGCCGGCTGCCTCGCCTGTATTGACTGTTGGGGTCAGCAGATCGGCGGTGACGCCCGCGGTTGCTGTCCAATAGGAGGCGCGGTCGATGCCGTCTCCGCCATTGAGGAGATCGGCCCCCTTGTTTCCCAAAAGGGTGTCATCGCCGATATATCCAAAGAGCCTGTCATCGCCATCGCGCCCATAAAGCACGTCATTGCCGGCATTGCCCCAGATGTTGTTGTTGTAATTATTGCCGCGGATCTCGTCATTTCCGGCCGATCCCTGGATGTCCTGGATGCCGACATAGCTGTCGCCGGCGGCGATGCCTGTATTGACAAAGGTGAATTGCAGATCGGCCAGCAGGTCGACACTCGAGGTCCAGTAGGAGATCCGGTTCCAGCCTGCGCCGCCATTGAGGACATCGGCCCCGGCTCCGCCGACCAGGATATCGTTTCCGGCCCCGCCCAAAAGCGTGTCATCGCCGTCCCGGCCATACAGGAAGTCATTGCCCGCGCCGCCGATGACCTGGTTGTTGGCGGCGTTGCCGCGCAGGTCGTCGTCATAGGCCGATCCTTCGATATCCTCGATCTCGGCATAGGTATCGCCGGCGGCCTCGCCGGTATTGGCAAAGGCAAATTGCAGATCCGCCAAAAGCCCGGCCCCCGCGCCCCCATAAGAGACCAGATCGCGACCAACACCCCCAATCAGCAGGTCAGAACCAGGACCGCCAAGCAACGTGTCCGCACCATCACCGCCCGATAGCGTGTCGGTCCCGCCAAGCCCCCGGATCAGGTTGCCGAGGATGTTCCCGACCAGCAGGTTATCGTTGTTATTCCCGGTGATCACCGTCGGAGTGGGCGGTGGAGGTGCCGGCACAGAGGCCGGGACCCGGGTCACACCAATCACATTGGGCACCAGGATTTCCTGGGCGCTGAATGGCTGGCCTGCCGCGGAAATGATTCTCAGCACCTCATCTCCAAAGGATAGCTGAGCCCCATTCGCGGTGGCCGCAAATGTAATCTGGCCGATATTGCGCAGCATTGGCCAAGCGGACAGGTCGATCCGGTCGAGGGCCGGATCGAAATCCAGAATCACATCCAGGGTTGCGTCGGCCTCCAGCACGAAGATATCCGCCCCCGCCCCCCCTCTCAGGCTGTCACGCCCCGCCCCGTCAAGAAGGATGTCGTCTCCGGCCCATCCATCAACGCGGTCATTGCCCTCGCGACCTGACAGGACCTCTCCGGCGGAACTGCCGGTCAGATTGTCATTCCCGTTTGTGCCGTAGCGGGTCGTTCCGATAGGGCCGAGATCCACGGAAAACTGGGTTATGCCGGTTTCCGTCGCGCTACCGACAAAAACCTGCAGCACGCCGTTTACCTCGGTTGCGGTCAGGGCCGTGACGTTTTCGAGGGTCATGTCAAAATCGTCGATGACCGTATCCTGAAGCAAAAGCCGCCCGCCCGGCAGCAATTCGAAAAGGCTGATCCCGTCATCGGCACCGCCCGCCAGCACGAACACGCGCGTGCCGACCGTGACGGTCTCAAGTGCGGTGACATTCTGAAACCGGGTATTGAGGTCATCGATAATGTGATCGACAGGTGTCAGCGACCCGTCATCCTCAAGGCGCAGAATGCTGAGCGAAGAACTGTCGCGGGCCGCGACGACGACATAGTCGCCATCCGGCAGGCTCACCTGTTTCAGATCGCTGATGCCAGCCAGGCCAAGACCTTGCGCGGCCCCGATCTCGCCACGGGCGGTGAGCGTGCCGTTGTTCTGAACGCTATAGCTGATGATCTGAGACCCAGTGTCTGTGACAGCCAGGAGATAATCGGTATCTCCGATCTGCGATTGAGCAAGTCGCGAAACGCCGGTGATTGAATCTGGCAGGGTCACGGGGGTGAGTGTCATGCCGGGGTTCACCTGAAAGGCCCCCAAGGCTTGAGACCCGCCCGCCCCCACGTAATAGAGATAGGTCCCGCCATCGGTCTCGACGACGGCCATGGCATTCATCCCGGCCGGCGTTGCCGGCAGGGATGTGGCACCACCTGTGATCTGCCCTGCCGTGTTCAGCTGATAGAGCTGCGAAGCTCCGCCTTGCGGCCCCAGGGTGACGGCGTAGTCGATGCCGCCGATCGTCATGAACTCGATCTCCTCAGTGTCCATATTCAGACTCTGATTATCATACAGGTTCACGCTTCCCGATGCGCCGATCTCAAAGATCGAGATGGTCTCGCCGGATCTGCTGGTGGCATAAAGGATCGGTGTGCCCGACGCATTTGGCCGGATATCCAGATCCGTCACACCCGTCAGCTGTTCGGTCACATTGCGCTGGATCAGCGCAACATAGGTTAGCCTCGCCATAACCCGCCCCAAGACATCGGCCCCCACCGACAATCGCAGCTTGGCGCAGTAGGCTTAACGGAGGGTCAGAGCTTTGTGGCGCGGATTGGGCGCTTGTGAAGAATACGAGAAAATTGCGCCGGACGGGAGAGGGTCAGAGCCTGTAATAATCTCTGTACCAGGCAACGAAACGGGCCACGCCTTCGGTCACGGATGTGGTGGGGCGATCGCCTGTCAGACGGTTCAGCAAGGTCGCGTCGGCCCAGGTGGCAGGAACATCGCCGGGTTGCATATCCATAAGGTTTTTCTGCGCGGGTTTTCCGGTGGCGGCCTCGATCGCGCCGATATAGCTCAGCAGATCGACCGGCTCGGAATTGCCGATATTGACGATCCGATACGGGGCCACGGGGGACAGGCTGTCGCCCTCGGGGATGTCGGCGGGGCCGGCCGGCCGGATGGGAGGCTGGGCGAGCAGTTGTACGATACCAGTCACCAGATCATCCACATAGGTGAAGTCGCGTTTCATGTTGCCGTGATTATAGACATCGATGGGCGCGCCGCTGAGGATCGCCTTGGTGAACTTGAACAGGGCCATGTCGGGGCGCCCCCAGGGGCCGTAGACCGTGAAAAACCGGAACATGGTCGTGGGCAAGCCGTAGAGATGGGCATAGCTATGGGCCATTGCCTCATTGGCCTTTTTTGTCGCCGCATAAAAGGACATTTGCGTGTCGGCCTTGTCCGTTTCGGCATAGGGCATCTCGGTATTGGCCCCATAGACCGAACTTGTCGATGCCAGCAGCAGATGCGCAGGCGGGTGAGCGCGGGCTGCCTCCAGCAGGCGGAAGGTGCCGATCAGGTTGGCCTCGACATAGCTTTCGGGGTTGTCGATCGAATAGCGCACCCCGGCCTGCGCAGCCAGATGGATCACGGCATCGGGCGCATGGGTGGCAAAAAGCGTTTCCAGAACGCCGGGCGTCTCGATGCGGGCGGTTTCGGTGCGAAACAACGGATGCTGCAACAGCATCGCCTGGCGGCGTTCCTTCAGGGCAACATCGTAATAATCGGTCAGCGCGTCGATGCCGATGACAGTCCAGCCCTCGCTCAGCAGCCGCTGACACAGGTGATAGCCGATGAAGCCGGACGATCCGGTGACAAGGGCCGTGCGCGATGCAGGGGTCATGGAGGGCTCCGTTGCCGGGTTGAGGGTTCAACAGCCTTAGCAACGGCACCAAAGAGCGCCAAGGGGCGTCAGACGATCAGCAAGTCATCGGCGAGCAAATCTGGGTTTGCGAGGCTGTTGATGGTGAGTGTATTTCCGTTACCGAAGTCGAGGACGGTGTTTCCGTTTGTGACGGAGGCATATGTGCTGATGATCTGCAGTGCGGAAAGGGACTGTCCGCCCCAAAGGGCGGCGTCGAGCTGGATCTGGTCGATATCATTCCAGAAGTCCTGGATCACATCGCGCCCTTCGTTGAAGATGAATGTATCGGCATCGCCGCCACCGCGCAGCGTGTCGTCTCCGGCCCCTCCATCCAGGGTGTCGCGCCCGACATGCCCTTCGAGATAGTCATTTCCGCCGCGCCCGACGATCATATCATCCCCGGCGGCCCCCCAGATGCCGTTTGCGGCATTATCGCCGCGCAGGATGTCGTCATAGCTGCTGCCTTGCAGGTCTTCGATCTGGACATAGGTATCGCCGGCTGCCTCGCCTGTATTGACTGTTGGGGTCAGCAGATCGGCGGTGACGCCCGCGGTTGCTGTCCAATAGGAGGCGCGGTCGATGCCGTCTCCGCCATTGAGGAGATCGGCCCCCTTGTTTCCCAAAAGGGTGTCATCGCCGATATATCCAAAGAGCCTGTCATCGCCATCGCGCCCATAAAGCACGTCATTGCCGGCATTGCCCCAGATGTTGTTGTTGTAATTATTGCCGCGGATCTCGTCATTTCCGGCCGATCCCTGGATGTCCTGGATGCCGACATAGCTGTCGCCGGCGGCGATGCCTGTATTGACAAAGGTGAATTGCAGATCGGCCAGCAGGTCGACACTCGAGGTCCAGTAGGAGATCCGGTTCCAGCCTGCGCCGCCATTGAGGACATCGGCCCCGGCTCCGCCGACCAGGATATCGTTTCCGGCCCCGCCCAAAAGCGTGTCATCGCCGTCCCGGCCATACAGGAAGTCATTGCCCGCGCCGCCGATGACCTGGTTGTTGGCGGCGTTGCCGCGCAGGTCGTCGTCATAGGCCGATCCTTCGATATCCTCGATCTCGGCATAGGTATCGCCGGCGGCCTCGCCGGTATTGGCAAAGGCAAATTGCAGATCCGCCAAAAGCCCGGCCCCCGCGCCCCCATAAGAGACCAGATCGCGACCAACACCCCCAATCAGCAGGTCAGAACCAGGACCGCCAAGCAACGTGTCCGCACCATCACCGCCCGATAGCGTGTCGTTGCCGCCGCCCCCCGAAAGCTGGTTGCCGACCGCGTTGCCCAAAACGGAATCATTGCCCGACCCGGCGATATAATTTTCGAGCACCGTGCCCGTGCTGACGACAATATTACCGATCCGGCCCCAGACATTCCAGATACCGCCGCCATTCAGATCAACGCTCTGGTCATTGGTATCGGTGCTGAGATCGACCGTATCTGTGCCGCCCTGATCATAGAGGGTCATGGCAATGGGCCCGTCACCATAGTAATTCAGCGGGTCGTTTCCGGCAAACATCGCCTCCAGTAGCGTTCCGAAATAGCCGCCGATGGTCTGGCCGACGCCATAGATCGTATTGCCCGCAGTTGCTGAACTGCCCGATGGTGCGCCATAAAGCGCCTGGATTGCCATGATATCGGCAATCATTGCGGTAGCGGGCAGCCCGTAGCTGGCGTTCACGGTCGTATTCTCGGTTTGCGAGAAATAGGACATGAGCGAGACCTGATAGCTGTCATTGGCAAAGGTCTCGTCCACGCCATAGGTGGCCGCGCCGTTGTAATCGCCCTGATGACCGAGCCCGAGCGCATGGCCAAGCTCGTGCAGATAGGTGGAGAAAGAATAATCGTCGATCTGGGTGCCATAGGCATTCAACCAGCTGGTCGAGACATTGATTATGGCCGATTGGGTCGTGCCGCCAAATGCGTAATAGCTGGAATAAGCCCCGGGCTGGTTATCGGTAAAGGTGATCTGCGCCGATCCGGAGGTTTCCGCGAACTGGATATCGGCCACGGCTTCCCAGGCTTCCATCGCCCATCGGGCAAGGCGCTGCCCATCCGCGGTTAGTCCGGCGATGTTGACGGTGATGATGTTGCTGATCGAGGTGTCAAAGGTATGGCGTGCGCCGCCATTGTCAGCCCAGTAGCCATCGGTCAGGTAATTGGCCAGATCCTCCAGCGACCCAGTCGGGGCATTGGCTGCGATCGATGGCGCGGTGGGGGTTGCGGTTGCGGTTGCGGCGGCTACATGATCCGATCCGGCTCTCCGGGCCTGCGCGTCAGCTGTGGCAGACAGGATATAGTTTTGCATGGGTTCGGTCTCGTTTTTGGTCGCTCAGATGGGGCATGATAATACTCTGGTGGGTATTTATGGCCCTTTCAGAGGGGGTTTGTGGCCCTTATGAGGCCATTTGCGATAAATTCATACCGGTCCGGGGAAAGGCTGGTATCAAGAAACCCGAAGCTGACAGACGGCCCCTGTGCCGGGCCGTCCGGGGTCTGCCAGTGTAGATGCGCGGTGACATGGGTGTCGGTCAGCACTTCGACAACAAGAACCAGATCCTGACCTTGCGGAAGATCTGGCCGCGCATTCAAAGCCGCGCAGATCCCGTTCAGATGGGGCTCGCTACCCGGGCGAAGCGCGGCCGAAAGGGCGATGCAGGTGACCGGGTGATCTGGTTCAGATGCTCTCGCGCCTGCCGCTTGCAGAGATAGCAGGGCGATCAGGACAAAATGGATCGGAGAGGGTGACAATGGCTAATGCCTTTCGGGGTACCTTTACGATTTTTTAATCAAATTACGATGATTATCCAGATCAGAGCCACTCCGCGCGCAGGAAGAATGCAATTCTCGGCGACATTTCGCATATGCCGCGCGTTCCACTTGTGCCGCAAAGCCGGAACACGCTATCGTGACACGAGGCAGTTTTCAGCAAGATTTCGTTTTCGAGCTTCAGGCGCGAAGGCTTTCCGGGTTCATCCGGGCAGCCAGTTATTTTTGTGACGGGCATATTGGGTGAGGGATGAGTGTGGTGCCGGGATGCTGAAACTAGTAAAAGCTTTACCCCGCCGCCAGAAGCGCAACACGCTCCTGCTGGTCGATCTTCTGTTACTACCGCTGGCGATGATTTTTGCCTTCGGCATTCAGGCGGCCCCGCTGGCCCCGCTGGACACGCTGCGCCTGCTCTTGCCGATCCTGCCCTATATGATCGTCATTGCCGCGGGTCTGGCGATCTGGCTTGGCATTCCGCAGATCCAGCTCAATGCCTATGAAGGGCGCGCCGTGGCCAAGACCGGTGTCTTTGCGGTTTATCTGGTCGGCGCGATGGCGGCACTTTCCTGGCTTTTCGGCCTGGCACTGCCGCCAGGTATTTTTGTGGTTTTTGGGATCGGGTTTTTTCTGTTCTCTGCGATCAGCCGGGTGCTGATGTATCAGATCGTCATCGCCCTCTACCGGCGGGAAATTCCGCGCTGCCGGGTGCTGATCTACGGGGCCGGGACCACCGGCACGCAACTGGCCTCCGCGTTGCGCAGCCATGAGGGCATCGATCCGGTGGCCTTTGTCGATGACAACGCTGCCCTGCAGGGCGTGCTGATCGCGGGGCTGCCGGTCTATACGCCCGCCCGCATCGCCCGTATCGCCGAGGAAAAGCACATCAGCCGGGTACTTTTGGCGATCCCGTCGCTCAGCCAGCCAAAACAGGCGCAGATCGCACGCCGGTTGCAGACCATGGGGCTGGAGGTGCAGAGCTTGCCCTCCTTTGCGCAGCTGATTGGCGAAGAGCCGCTTGTGGAAAAACTGACGCCGGTGAAGCCCGCGCATTTTCTGGGCCGGGCGCAGGCGGTGACCTCGCTTGGCGATGATTGCGCCAGCTATACGGGCCGGGTGGTGCTGATTTCGGGGGCAGGGGGGTCAATCGGATCGGAACTGGCGCGTCAGGTGCTGGCCTGCCGTCCTGCAAAGCTGCTGCTTTATGATCTGAGCGAATTGGCGCTTTACAATATTGAGATGGAACTGCGCCCGCTGGCCAAGGACAGCCAGGTTGCCTTGGTGCCGGTTCTGGGCTCGGTTACCGATCCGCGCCAGGTGCGCCGGGTTTTGACTGAACATGGCGTTCAGGTGGTGATCCATGCCGCCGCCTATAAACATGTGCCATTGGTCGAAGCGAACCCGATCTCGGGGCTGGCCAATAACGTGCTTGGCACCCAGACCCTGGCGCGCGAGGCCGAGGGTGTGGGGGTCGAACGCTTTATCTTGGTCTCATCTGACAAGGCGGTGCGGCCGACCTCGGTGATGGGGGCCTCGAAACGGATGGCGGAACTGGTGGTGCAAGACCTGGCTGCCCGCGCCCAAGGCACGGTGTTCACCATGGTGCGCTTTGGCAATGTGCTTGGATCCTCGGGCTCGGTGGTGCCGCTGTTTCAGGAGCAGATCAGCCGCGGCGGCCCGGTCACGGTGACCGACCCCAGTGTGATGCGCTATTTCATGACCGTGCGTGAGGCCGTGCATCTGGTGCTGCGCGCCGGTGCCATGGCCGATGGCGGCGAAGTTTTTGTGCTGGATATGGGAGAAGCGTTGCCCATCATGCAACTGGCCCGTCAGGTGATCGAGAGTGCCGGATACAGCGTCTGTGACACAGATAATCCCGATGGCGATATCGCCATCAAAATCACCGGGCTGCGCCCCGGCGAGAAGCTGCATGAGGAATTGACGCTGAGTAGCGAACGTCTGGTCACCGCCCATGCCAAGATATTTTGCGTTCGTGAAAGCCGCCTTTCTGAGATTGAGGTCGCGTCGGCCCTGCGCAACCTGCGTGAGGCCATCGCCATGGGCAGCCGGGATGCGGCGCTTGCCGTGATTGATCGCTGGATCGAGGGGGGCACGGTTGTTGTCCCCGATCAGGGACAGCGTGGATCCTGAAGGGGCACCTCGCCGGCTTTGTCGCTGGAATGACGCGGTTTATCAAAACCGCGTGGCGGGCCGCTTGATATAATCGACAGGGACGTGCTCTAAGGTCTGCAAAGCAGGAGGCGCGACATGGATACGGGGCAGCAGGACAGGGCAGTATGATAAGGCGCTTCTGGAGCAGGGCTGCGGTTGTTGCGCTGGTGATGGGGGCCAGTTTGCCGGGGCAGGCCGATACGCTAGGCCAACGCCCCGCGGCACCGCGCCCGACGCTCAATTTCTATGGCTCCGTCGGCTTGATCGATATGCCCTCGGGGCAGGTCATGCCGGATGGCGAATTCTCCACCGCGATCTCGTATTTCGGCGGCATCACCCGCAACACGCTGAGCTTTCAGATCACCCCGCGCCTGTCCGGCGCGTTCCGCTATGCCGCGACCGAAGGGCTGAACCTGGCCGGGTTCGAGACCTATTATGACCGCAGCTTCGATCTGCGCTACCAGATCCTGCAGCAACGCGAGG
>Ga0316205_10000841_pt1 | contig 45991 bp, 38 predicted proteins | sample 3monthpyrite_MG_FD_204941 | JGI IMG/M metagenome (GOLD analysis project Ga0316205, IMG submission 204941) | Microbial mat bacterial communities from mineral coupon in-situ incubated in ocean water Damariscotta River, Maine, United States -... | ecosystem: Environmental > Aquatic > Marine >...
TTGAAATGATTTTCGAAATGAATAAAAAGCCTGTAATCATAAAAAAAATAGCAATACCAAACTTTCCTAAGTTTTGAAAATAAGCCTCGGGTGGTCGGCCCCATTCACCAGTGTTTTTCCAATACCAAGTTAAAACGAAGTGATGAATGAACACGGATAATGCTAGATAGCCACGTAAGCCATCAATAGAGCCTAAACGGTTTTTGCGCTGTATTAAAAACTTAAAAATAGGATGACTATTAAATAGGTATCCAAAACAGAAAAACGCTAAGAATGACAATAATGTAATTATAATATTGATACTTTCTATATAATTCACATGATTTTCTCTCAGGGTTAGTAAGCTATTTATGCTCAGCAATGACAATGGTAAGTGTATTTGATTCTAGTAGACAGAATAACGAATAAGCCTATACATTGGCTAGAGATATTACTATAATAATCGATTTTTACTATTATAATTAAATAGTTAGCTCAAAATACGAATGTATGAATATAGCACAGAACATTAGAAGTAAGGTTAGTAATGTTAACCCTGATTGGTATTTTACAGTGTTAATGGCATTTGTTTTTTTTGAGTATGTTCGTCCTCAGCAGTCCTATCTAAGTTTTATCAGTATTTTTAAGTTTCCATTTATGACTTTAGTGCTACTTGCCTTTATTTTTTTTAAGCATAAAAAAGATTATATAAAAGAGGAGGTTGGTTACAAGTTGTTTATTGCGTTTTGGTTTTTAGCTAGCTTTACAATTATTTTTGCAGTTAATACAAGGGCTACATATGATGTTAGCGTTAATATGGCATGGGTTGGGGTGTCATTTATCTTCCCATTAGTGATTATCTTAAACGATACGGAAAAATTATTTAAGTTTTTTAACATTTGGATTCTTTCCCATTTTTTATTAGCTTTAACTGTTATTCACCGGGGCGGAACGGGCCCTGGCGGAATACTAGGTGATGAAAACGATGTTGCATGTGCAATGGCAATGGCTGTTCCATACGTCTTCTACTTGTTTTATTTCCCAGGGATCAATAAAAAAATAAAAATATTTTTATTAGTTACAGGGGTTGCTCTTGTTTTAGCCGTGGTTGTTTCGGCATCTAGGGGCAGTATGTTGGGATTAATTGCTGCGGTTATTATGCTGACGTATATGTCAAAATACCCTTTCAGAAATTCTATTAAAATAATTTTATTTGTTTTAATTTTTGGTGGCTTTGTTTTATCTCTATTATCCGAGGCTTATATTGCGGATATGGCCAATATGACAAATCCTGAAGACAGCACCAGAGATGATCGATTGTGGTCATGGAGCATCGCATGGGTTATGTTTCTTCACAATCCTATTTGGGGCGTTGCTGCCGGTAACTATCCTTGGACTAACCATATGTACGCTGAGCTAAGCCCTATGTGGTACGAGGGGAGACACATTTTAAATGGAAGAGCTTCACATTCTCTTTATTTTACATTATTACCCGAATTAGGGATTGTAGGTACGGTCTTGTATTTGTCGGTAATTAAGGTTATTTACAGTCGTTGTCGAAAAATTAAAGCAATTGTAAGTCAATTTCCTTCTGATGTAACGGCCGTTAAGATTAGATTGCTTGTAAGTGCCTATCAAGCATCTCTGGTTAGTTTTTTGGTCAGTAGTGTATTTATTTCGGTTTTGTTTTATCCATTCTTTTGGCATCTGTTAGGTCTAGTTCTTGTAACGCACAAGCTTGTAAAGGACAAATATATAGATGAATTAGACAACAATACCCATACCTCAAGTCGAGAAAAACTAATTTTGACTCGTAAATAGTTATTGATTTTATATTAAAGGTTAAAATAAAATAATGTTTACCAATGATGAAGATATAAAACAAAAAACGATAGATGGGGGTAAAGGATACGCAATAATAAGTTTAATAAGTCAGGTCTTTTCTTGGGTGTTTACTTTCCTGGTTATTCGGTTACTTAATCCAAGTGATTATGGCTTAATGGCAATGGCTTCGTTTTTAACGTCATATATACAAGTTTTTAGTAATTTAGGATTGGGCGCCGGAATTATCCAACGTCACAATGTTACTAGAAATGACTTATCAAGTATTTTCTGGTTTTCATCTTTTATTGGTGTCGCTATGTCAGTAGCGGTGTATTTTTTAGCTTATCCAAATGCAATTATCTTTGAGAGAGATGAGTTAATCCCAATTACACAACTGAGTGCAATATTATTTATTATCTCTTCCATATCTACAGTGCCGCAGAATATTCTTAGCAGACGCTATGAGTTTAAAAGTATAGCTAAAATTAATTTAGTAGCTGCATTTATTTCCAGTGTGGCGAGTATTATTCTTGCGCTTCTAGATTTCGGAGTTTATACGTTAGTTTTGAGTAGTATAATTTTGTCATCAGTAACGACAATTGGATTTATCTATAAAAGCAAGTGGTTACCGGATTTACACTTTAACTATAACGATGTGCATTCTTTTCTAAAGTTTGGTTTTCTATTGTCACTTGCTTCAACTTTGTCTCATTTGCTAGATACAATCGATAAATTGATTATTGGTAAGTTATATAGTGTTAGTCAATTAGGACATTATAGTACTGCGATTAATATTTCTGACATGCCAATTGATAAGATATCACCATTAATAAGCCCTATAATTTTCCCAATGTTGTCTCGCTGGAAAGATGATAAGACTAAATGTTTTGATGCATACTTAAATATATTAACTTACTATTTGTTAGTTATTTCACCCATATATATTGGTGGGATAATAGTAGCGGATGATTTAATCGAAGTTGTGTTAGGTGAAAAGTGGGTTCCCATCATTGTTATTTTTCAATTTTTTTGTTGGGTTAGATTTTTTAAAGTTTTATCGTCTTATCACAAAGTACTCATTACCTCGCAGGGTCTGGCAAGGAATATTTTAAAATATGATGGTATTATGCTTATTGTTTTAATGACAGGTATCTACTTAGCGGCAATAAATGAGTTCTATTATATCTTGTATGTATGGGCAATTGTTTACCCTATTATAACGATGGCTTGGATATTTTCTAGTATTCGGAAATTTGGTGAGACCGTTCATCGGCAATATTCTAAAGCTGTTCTTCTAGGTGTAATGGCTGCATTATTTATGGGTGTGGGATTAATTGCTTTAAAATACTATTTATTACCAATATTATTGATAAATATTTCTCAAGTGATTTTATTAGTCATTTTATTATTATTTGGCGTGTTGCTTTATATTTCATTCTTGTATTTCTTTCAGAAAGATCTTATTAAGCATGCGATAGCAACACTTCTGCATAAGTCTTAGTGATAACGAGTTTATATAAAGTGTCGAGAGTTTTATAAATTAATATGAATAAAAAGAAGATTTTATTTTTATCACGTGGGTTTGTCTACAATTTTGAAAATAATATTCATGCGGCAAAGTATGATTTATTTAAAAAAGATTTTTGTGGCGATATTGTGCAAGTAGTTAATAATAAAAATTACAAACTTGTTAATAATGGAAGTTTTAATTATGTTGGTTGCTATATCTCGCCATTTTTACTTCATAAAACATTTATTCTAAATATTTATTTTTTCTTCTGGTCATTATACTTAATAGGCTCAAAAAAAAAGGACGAGAGGTATGATGTAATTATTGCTTGCGACGCCTTAGTTGCCGCACCTATCGCCGCAATAGCTTCAAAAATTTTTAGAGTACCATTAATTACTGAATTTAATGGTAATTATATAAGTGAACATGTGTGGAATAATAATAGTTTTGCTACTAGCATAAAAAAACGATTAGTTAAGTTGATTATTCCTTTTGTAGCTAAATTTTCTTCGTCAGTAAGACTGTTATACCCCACACAACTAGATGGGTATAATTTTAATATTGACACAATTAAGAAATACTTGATTCATGAGTTTGTACCGATAGAAGGTTTTAAGTATGGAGAATCCATTCTTCATGATTCTAAATATATATTGTTTTTAGGAGGGCCTTTTTTATTAAAAGGCGTCGATCTACTCGTTGCTTCATATAAAAATATTTGTAAAAAACATCCAAATATTGAGCTTAAAATTTATGGGTGGTCAGAAGGGGATGAGCAAGTTCAATTAGAAGCTATGGCTCAGGAATGTGAAAATATTAATTTCTATCGTCCGGTAAATTATAATGAAGCTATAGATTTAATCCGTAAATGTGAATTTCTTGTATTACCGTCTAGAACTGAAGCAATGGGTAGAGTATTGCTAGAATCAATGGCTTTCGGTAAGCCTGTCATTGGAGCGAATGTTGATGGTATACCGACTTATCTAGATGATGGTGAGGTTGGTTTGCTCTTTGAAAGTGAAAATTCAAACGAACTTACCGAGAAACTAGAGATGTTATTGTCTGACAAGGCGTTGTTTGAAAGGCTAGGTAAAAATGCACGTGAATCAGTTATGAATAAGTATACAGAAACTATATATTTTCATAAATATAAGAAAATGATTAATGAAACTATTGAAATATTTCAAAAGAGTTAATATGAAATTGTTTAAATTAAACCGAAATATTGTTAGGTGGTTTATTCGAGATTTTACCTATAAATATTTAGTCCCCGTTTTTGGACGCTTGTCTTATTTGACTTATCTTGCTTTGAGATATGTACGTCCTAACTTGGGATTCAAATTACTATTAATGTCGAGTCGATATAGTCACAGTAAGTTAGCTATGCGGTCAATAGCTAAGAATTTGAATGCTATGCAAGGTTATATTGTAGATAGCTTAGTTATGGATAAGAATGTTGATCAGCAACATGCAATAGATAGATCAATCGTTTTACAAAACCCAGAGTTTAAAGAAGATAAAGTAGCTAAGGGCGTGTTGTTAATTACATTTACAACAACATTTACATACTATATTAATAATATAAATAACCGTGAATTACTAAAATATTTCCATCTAGTGCTAGAGCCTAGTTGGGCAGGATATGCTTTACCTGAAATTTTATTTTGGGCAAAGTTTGCTGATGGCCCTATTGTCGTTCAATCTACCGAACCTAAAGATTTTGAATTAATTCAAGGGTTAAAAAGTTCACTATTAGCGGTTACTTTTGGTGCGAGTGATTGGGTTGATCATAGAGTATTTAAACCATTGGATTTGGATAAGGACTATGAGTCTATTTATGTTGCAAATTTTAATGCAATAAAAAGACATCACGTTTATTTTAGAGCTCTTAGCAAGCTAAGGAATACGAGTTACAAGAAATCAGCCTTAGTTTGCGGAAAGTGGGGAGAGCAGATTGATGAAGTATATGATTTAATTAAATATTATGATTTAGAAGATGTATTAGACGTATACGTGGGTCTTAATCAAACTGAGTTAAATGCCTTATTAAATAGAGCTAAGGTAAATTTACTCATGTCGCTCAAAGAAGGTAGTAACAGAAGTATATTTGAAGGATTTTATTCTGGGGTTCCTGCAATTATGCTGGAAAAGAATATTGGTGTGAATAAGGGTTATGTGAATAAAGATACTGGAATGATAATTAAAGAAAAAGAGCTAGCTAGCGCATTACAGCATTTTTCAACAAAATGGACGAGGTATGATCCTAGAAAGTGGTCTTTAGATAATATTTCAGCAATTAAAACAACAGAAAAACTAACAAATATTTTTAGTAAATCTGACTCGAGTAAAAATCCTATTGCAGTTAAGGTCAATGCTCCGGAAGTTAATTTTTTAGAACGAGATGAAAAACCGTATTATTTGGACTGTAGCGTTGTAATGCAGATATTTGGTAATTTATCTGCTGATAGTGAGTTTTTCTCTCAGCAATTAAAGGCCGAGTTAGCAAAGTTACCTATAAAAACTAATACTTCAAGCTAAAGTAAACTTCAAATCTTTTTTTGATTTGTTCATATTTCAAGCAAAATAGCATGTACTGCTTCACAAAACAATAGGTTTTTAATGCATTTGGCTGGCTTTATATTTAGTTTTCGACGATACTGTTCTGTACTTATATGAAGGAATTTGGAGAATTAATGATGTTCTGTTGTAAACTTAAGGTTTTGATTTTTAGCTTATTTTTCTTCTTATCTAGCACGATAAGTGCTGCGACTATAGACCCATCTGCTTTCTATGTAGACAAAGATCATCCTAGCGCTAGCAACAGTAACTCTGGAACAGCATCACTTCCCTGGAAAACGATTCAGCATGGAGTAAATCAACTTACTCCTGGTAAGCGACTTTATGTGCGTCAATCAATTGAGCCATATTTTGAACCATATCGCTCATATGGAACTGATCTCGGTGGTGTTACTGTAGATGTAAGCGGTACTTCAACTAATAAAATTTATATCGAAGGTTATCCTGGAGATACTGTTGTTATCAATCAACAAAGAGGAACCTCTAGTTATAGAGCTGAAACAGGAGCATTAGATGTTGCGAGTGATTCTAAACCGTTAACTGGTTTTTTTATCAATAAAGGTAATTATGTAGTTATTAAAAACTTTGAAATTACGCAAACTTCGGCTTCAGGAATTATGTTTCATCCTGGAAATCATAATCTAGGTGTAGAAATTGAAGGCAATAACATACATCACCTTTATGGTTCAGATAATGTCGGAGGTATACGGCTAGATCATGCTGATTATGCTATCGTTCGGAACAACATTATTCACGATATTATGAGCACTGGTGGCTCCAGCAACCCGTATAATAGTGAGCCTTATAAGTTAGACTCTGGTATACATGGATATGAATCAGGCAATGCGCTTATTGAGTATAATGTTATATATAACGTAGACCGTGGAATATTTGCGAAAGCATCTGACGCGGATGGTTTAAACGCTGCAACAGTTAGACGTAATCTTTTTTTTAATAACGGACACTCAGCTTATGCTTTGGAAGTCCAAGGTAGCGGTTCTGCTCCTGCTTTAAATGCAGAGTTTTATGAGAATATCGTATATAACTCACGTGGCGGAGTCAGTAGCGGTTTAGCTGAAACTAGCGGACAGTCAACGTCGATGGTCATATACAATAATACTTTTCATAACTTAGATTATGGGGTGAGCTTAACTGGACAAATAGGTGTCAAGGTACATAGTAACATTTTTAGTAGTATTCAAGGTATGAATATTAGTATTGGTCGAACGCTTAGCTCTGTGATCAATAGACTAGATTATGTTGATAACAATCTTTACTTTAATGAAGGTAGAGAGTGGGCACTGGAACTATACGCATCTAATAATGAAATTATTCGATCAATATCTGACTGGAAGAGTTCTTATTCAAGAAGCAATTTAAATGTATTAAGTGCAAATCCTGACGTTAACTCTATATTAGCTGACCCTCAATTTACAAACGTAAGTGATAATAATTTTACGCTAAATGCTACATCACCAGCTGGCTCTGCTTATAAAAATGGTTATAATGATAATGGGATTGGTGCTTATGGTTTAGGTGCTAGTGTTATTGGAATTAGTGGTTTACGTTCAAAAGCGATAACTGACCTAAACTAGATTATAATACTCACCCTCTACTTAGATTTAATCCATGCGTTGACTAGGCTGGTTAACGCATGGGTCACTTACGTTTAGCATTTTACATATTTTTCAACAATACTCTTGATTAATACGTATTATAATGATTATCTTGTTAACTAGGATCTCCTATTAGCCTAGCTTTTAATTTAGTTGCGATTTTTCTTTCTATAAGAACGTGAATTAAATATGCAAAGAAAATCATTAATACTATAGTCACAAGCACTGCGCTACCTTTGGACATAAATTTTAATGGACCGTTTATTATAGCGTGTCCAGCAACACTATGTATTAAATATAATGGGTATGTTAATGCTCCAAGTATTAAATAAAATTGATTTTTCCTCATACAAATTTTATTTGTAACGAGCAGATAAAAGAAAAGATGAAAAGACAATATAAGAACTACAGCTATAACTTGTTCTTGCGTAGTTGGTTTAATCATAAAATTTAAGGCGTCGTTATAAGCATAGATACTTGAAATAATTAAAGATGTAAATAATATAAATAAGTTAAATTTTTGTACTCCTTGCTTATGTATTAAATAAAAAGATATACCAGCAATGAATAGTGATGAATATTCAGGTGTGATAAACCAGCCCATAAAGAAAGGTTGCCGAATAGCAAGAAAAAGTATGGTAATGAGTAACCAAATACTTAACCAGATTTTTATGTGTTTAAAGAGATTGAAGAATACAAGCAAGAAAATACAAGCATAGAATTGTATCTCTTTATGTAAAGTCCAATATATAGTATCAATATCGTCAAAACCCATGTAGTCATTAAGCATAGTTAGGTTAGCTAGAATTTGACCTATTGAGTAAGTGTTTGTTGTTAATGTATACGTAACAATGAGAGTGAAAGCGATACCCGCCCAAAATGCAGGATAAAGTCGCGTGAAACGAGAAACAGCAAATTCATATGCGGATCTATTATTCGCAGAAAGAGCAATAACGTAACCACTTATAATGAAAAATATTGGAACACCTAAGTAGCCAAATTGAGAGAAATTAGACAATGTTTCAAAGTGGTTAGCAGAGCTAACAGTGTAGTGATATACCATTACAGACATTGCTGCAAAAAAACGAACTAAATCTAATGCTACTAATCTCACTTTGAAATCCTAGATGGTTAATATTTATTGTTATTTATATTTGTAACGTCACTCAGCAAATATCTTAGGAAAACTAAGCATTGATTTAAATAAAGCAAAGGGATATTCCTTTTCAACATGTAATCGTTTAATGTTAAATTTATCTACATTATTTAAATCACACATTCCAGATATAAAGGAAAAAGCCACCTTGTAATTATTTTTCTTTGTTTCTATCTTAACTGAGTCGGATATAGATTCTTCTTGACCTACAGGGTAGGCAAGGGATTCAACAGTTGAACATAATTTTTCTTCGATAATTTTTTTCGGCTCATTTAATTCAAAATTTAGCTCTTCAGGAGAGAGCATAGATAAAATTGGATGAGAATGGGAATGAGCGTTGATTGTTATATTGTTTTCACTGAGCTCTTTTAGTTGTTCCCAAGTCATAAATTGACTTAATTTTTTATCTTTTGAAGAAATATTTAAGTATGGATCGCCATACTTTTTGTATAGTGCATTTAGAATGTCTTTTCTTTTTTTATCATCAATTAGTTTGAACTTTTCTATAAGTTCTATGTAGCATTCTTGTTTGTTACTTTCGCTAAGCATAAACTCTAAATTTAGTTCTTTGATAATAATATTTTGTGATGTCCCTCGGTTAAAAAAATAAGCTAATCGTTCATACCAAATAGTATCTGGTTTGCCAATATAATCAGTTGACACGAAGAATGTTGCTGGAATATCTAATTCTTTTAAAATAGGGTAGGCATTTTTATAGTTATCGTCAAAGCCATCATCAAATGTCACCATGATAGCATTTTTAGGCAGTTTTTTATCGTTCTCTATAGAATCTATAAATTTAGACATAGAAATAGGATGATAACTTGATTTGATATATCTCATTTGTTTAGCGAAAGAATCTGGTGTTGCACTTATTAAGTCACTATCGAATGGATAATTTTTTTCAGTGTCAATAACACGATGATATGTGAGAATAGCGACTTCATTACAAAATAAAGGACGTGCTATACGAAATAGCTTGTCAAATCTTGTTGATGTGAAAATTGTTGCTAATCGGTATAATTTTCGCATTAATGTTTATCCATATTGATTAATGTATTTAATAATATCGATAATTCTTTAGTTTGATATTTTCGCTCAAACATGGCGATTTTTGAGTTCTCAGTTTGAAGTTCGTTATTCTTCCATTCAGTGTAAAATTGCTGAATACAACCGGCTATTTCATTAATAGAAAAGACATCAGCTACTTTACCACACCTTATTTTTTTAATTAGTTCTCCTGTTGGACTATTGCTTGCTAAGCAGAGAATATTATTATTTGCGTACATATATTCAAAGGTTTTCGCTGGTATAGCGTAGCGGTTCATGTCGGCAGGTGCTATTAATAATAAGACATCTGCTTCTTGCATTTTTTTTAGAGCATCTTTGTAAGGGATCTGGCCTTTAATATGCACGCAATTTTGGAGTTTGTTCTTGTTAATTAAATCAATTGTTTCACCTTCATTAGTTTGCTCAACATTACCAATAAAGTTTATTTCAATTTCTTGTTCAGGAATAAGTTTGTTTGTAATTAGATGTTGCAGTGCTTGTAAGAAATATGCGGGACTTCTAGAACCATAAAAACTGCCTATGTAATTAATAGTGAATTTTTCATTAGTTATTTTTGATTTATTATCACTTTCATCAAAATCGCTAGAGTCAAATCCATTCCAAATAGTATGAAATTTATTTGTATATTTATCACCATAAATATCTTTAAAATACTGAGTATGTTTTTCAGTTGCTGATATAACCATTGAAGATTTTTTATATAGTTTTTTCTCAAACCATTTTTCTATTTTGTTAGATAGTTGCGTTTGATGTGAAGGAGCTTTAGATGTATGTAGTACAAGGGGATCTCGAAGATCGGTTACAAGCTTTTTACCAGAAAGGTAAGCTAAAGCTAAGCCAATAAAGCTGACAGTTGCCGGAGGTGCTGTGGTTAAAATAACATCAATTTTCTCTTTACGTATAATTTTCATACCCGCCCATATAGCAGGTATAAACCAGCCAAACTGTTTATCTGGAGACTCCAGTAAAGAATTTAGACTTCTTTTTAGTAGAGAATCTTGATTTTGATTATTTTCGTTATTATCTTCTTGATTAATGTCATAATGTAGTGATTCGGCTTGTTTGGAGGGGGTCATTGATCTTTTGATATTTAGGGCAATATCCATTAATGTTGGAAAAATATAGGTTTTAGTAACTGGTACAGTTTTTAGCTCTTTTATACGTGAATAGTCAGTTGATTCGATGTATTTGTCTTTTACAGTCAGTATATGGGGCTCCCATCCAAACTCAGGTAAATATTTAGCAAATTTTGCGGGACGGATACCGCCGACTTGAGAATCTGGTGGGAAATGGTAAGCAATGATTAATACGTTCATCATATTTATATTTTTGTATGTAGGTTAATTGTAATATAGACAAAACAGAAAATGTTTACTGAACTCTATTTTTAGTATTTATGCTTGAAGTATATCATTATACTTATTTCAATCATCTAGGTAAATATAGTAATATTACACATTATTCTAAAAGTTGGATTGGTAGTTTTATGGATTTAAGAGAATATCGATTAAGTGATTCAGAAATTGAAAGAACGGATGACTTAGAAAAAATGTTTCCAAAAGACGGGAATATCGCACTTGACATTGGTGCTAGAGATGGGCATTTCTCTAAAATTTTAGCAGGCTATTTTAATAAAGTTTTAGCATTAGACTTAAGCATGCCATCAATTTCTCATGAAAAAATTGAATGTGTTAAAGGCGATATTACTAAACTGACTTTTACTGATGGTAGCTTTGATTTCGTCTTTTGCTCGGAAGTGCTGGAACATATTCCAGTTAAACTATTAAGAACTGCTTGTAACGAATTATCACGAGTTACGAAGACTAAGTTATTAATTGGTGTACCATATAAGCAGGATATTAGAGTGGGGAGAACAAAGTGTGTATCATGCGGTAAGAATAACCCTCCGTGGGGTCATGTTAACTCTTTTGATGAAAAAAAGTTAGCTGATCTATTTCCAAAGTTAAAGATAGAATCAATCTCATATGTTGGTAGTAACGATGAAGCGACTAATTTTTTGTCTTCATTTTTATTAGATATCGCAGGGAATCCTTATGGTACATATGAGCAAGAAGAACCTTGTGTGTACTGTGACGAAGTTTTACAAGCTCCAGAGAACAGAACGTTTTTACAAAAAATAGTCTCTAAGTTTGCTTATATTATATTAAAGATCCAGCAACCATTTATTAAACCTCATGCTAATTGGATTCATATATTATTTAGTAAATAATATAACATGATTAATAGCGCGCAGTAGTTTTGGTTTTAAGATTTATACTTGTTCATTATTTTTTGTTTGGCTAAATCCCTAAACCTTTTTTCGATATATAGGTAGCTGTATTTAGATATTAGAATAGTTAGTAATACTAAACTTCCGTTTATTAAAATCGCCATCAAACCAAGAGAATTATTTAAGTCAATTTCGAGTACGTATTCGAAAAAATTTGATATGCCAGCTACTATTAATGCATGTATCATATATATAGAGTATGACCAAAGACCAATACTTCTCATTATATGTGATTCAAGTATTTTTCCTAGATACCCATTTTCACTTGATGTGAACACTAAAATAGTAGCAGAAAAGCTAATCATAGTAATTATAATAGCTACATTTCCTAAGTCAGAGTAAATTACTGCAACGATAAGGCTTGTAACTGATAAAACTTCAAGAATTGGAATTAAGTTAATTTTTATTTCCAGTTTTCGTAATCTATAGATAAACACTCCTAAGTAAAATGAAGCTATGCATCGGAGAAAACCATAATCATATGTGAAATCAAAGTTTTTATAATCTAAATTGAAGAGCATGGCGTAACAAGCAATAGAAATAACTAGAGGAGTAAATAAATAATTTTTTCTGTCTATTGTACGTGTTGCAATAAAAAAAATGATATACGCAAAAAACTCTGAACTAATGCTCCAACTTGGGTTATTCCAGCTTAAATAGTTATGGAGCCCCATAGAGTGAATAAGTAAAAAATTCGATATAAAAGAATAAATATTCGCAGTTTCGCTTGGGTCGCTTCCTCCAATACCTGATGTATACAGATATTGTTTTACTAATACATAGGGTATCCATGCAATTAGCATAAAAATATGTAGGGGATATACTCGGGCTAATCGTAGTAATATGTAATACTGAAAAGTGAGCCCGTTACCTATTTTTCTTTTATAAGCGAAGGACATAACGAAACCAGAAAGAATAAAGAAAAAATCTACGAATAAATAACTATTAGTTATAAACGTTAATGGTTGCATACCATAGTTAAAAGGTGAGTGAAAAAGTATGACTAAGCATGCAGCAACACCTCTTAATGATTCAATCTTTCCAAACATTAATAATTACTTCCTAGATATTAAATTTAATATTTTAGTCAGGCATTCCACTGTTGAAACATCAAAATGCTCCAGAGTGAGGCGGTATTATCCTGTTTACCACTAAGATGATTAGTCCATAATTTCTCTATTAGTTGTGAATTAAGATATCCATGTTCTAAATTACTTTTTTCGAGTAGTAAACTTTCAGCCCATTCTTTCAATGGCCCTTTTAGCCATTCTGAGATAGGCACCGAAAAGCCCATTTTAGGGCGTTCAATAAGCTCCTTTGGTACGCGTTTGTATAAAACGTCTCGTAGGATACGCTTAGGCGTATTGGAGCCTAATTTAGCTTCTAATGGTAGGCTCCAAGCATACTCAACTACTTTGTGGTTTAAAAGTGGTAGACGAGTTTCAAGGCTCGAAGCCATACTCGTTCTATCTACTTTAACTAAATTATCATCAAGTAAGTATGTGGTAGTGTCTATTGCCATAGCTCTTTCTATAAAATGGGTCTCTTTATCAAATAGCATTGCTACTTCATGACTGAGTAAGGGAGAATGATCAGTTATTCCAATTGTTATATTAACGTCAGTACAATATGAAATAAGCATTTCATATATTTTATCTATATCATTAAGTTTTAATAATTTGGCAAGTTTTTGTAATTTAAGGCCTACACGTGTATTTTTAGATGAGTTGTTTAAGAATTTAGAAATTAATGAGTAAACATTATCAATCATTGTTGCAGGAAAAAGGTTAAGCAAAGTCGCTAATAATTTGCGAACACTTAGCGGGTAATGTTTAACCTTATTCCATATTTTGTCAGTTTTTGTGTAACGGTTATAACCACAAAAGAGTTCGTCTCCACCGTCACCTGAAAGACTTACCGTTACATGTTTGCGTGCTAGGGCACTTACGAAATACGCAGGTAGCACTGATGAGTCCGCGAAAGGTTCATCCATCATCCCAGGAATTTTGGGAACTAAATCCAAACAATCATTTGATGAAATATAGAGTTCATGGTGATTAGTGCCTAAATGTTTTGAAATATCTTTTGCAAATATCGCTTCATTAAAATCTTTTTCACTAAATCCGATTGTAAAAGTATTAATAGGTGTAGAGCTTAAAGATTGCATTATGGAGGTAACAAGGCTTGAGTCTATTCCACCCGATAAGAATGCTCCGTAAGGTACATCGCTTATCATTTGTTCAGAAGTTACATGTTGTAGTAACTCATCGAGATTATTTACTGCGTCTTCATAGTTTATCGATTCTCTATTTTTATGAGCGGCAGCAACCTTGGAAAAATTCCAATAGTATTTGGGGTGGAGTTCGTTAGTGTTGTCAGAGCAATATGGAGAGAAATTTATACTTTTATTGAAAATTTGTTTGGGTGTTAGCGTTAATATACTTCCCGGTATTAATTTAAAGCAATTCTTGTGCATGGTGTATGGGGTTGGGATGTAGCCATACTTTAGATATGCAGAAATGGATTCTTCTCTTATTTTCGGGTTCCAGAAAGGCAAAGTTTGTAATGCTTTTAATTCTGATGCCCATACAAACTGGTTGTTTATCCAACCATAGTACAAGGGTTTTTCGCCTAATCGGTCACGACATAAATGTAGGCATTCTTCTTTTTTATCCCACAAGGAAAAGGCGAACATACCTTCAAATTTTAAAACCGCTTTATCTAGCCCATACTCTTCTATGGCAGCAAGAATAACTTCTGTATCAGAGCCACCTTTAAATTGGTGACCTTGTGTCTCTAGTTCATTTCTAAGCGTTTGAAAATTATAAACCTCACCGTTAAATACAATGATGTATCTGCCGTTATGCGAAGCCATCGGTTGGTTACCATTAGGCGATAAATCTTGAATAGAAAGGCGAGTGTGTATCATGGCCAACTTATTATTATGCACCCAGGTATCGTGTGCATCAGGTCCACGGTGTGATAAGGCCTGAGCCATACCGTTCGCATATAGATTTAGTTGTTCATTGGAGCTTTCAGAGATAATACCAGCAATGCCACACATAATTTATTCTTAATGTTTGGTTAAATATTGAGTAAAAAGATCAGCAAGTTGTTTGCCTATCATATCGTAGGAATATTCTTTTTCTGCCAGTATTCTAGCTTCTTGCTCAAGGTTTTGTTGTTTGTCTGAGTTAGTGAAAACGTTTTCAATAGCGGTAAGATACTCTTGGGGGGATGATGCGAATAAAACATTCTTCTTATCGCTTACATTAATACCTTCACATGCAATCTCATCGGCAACAATAGCCATTCCCATTGAAAGTGCGTCAACAATTTTAAGTTTGGTACCACCACCATCTTTAATGGGGCAAACGTAACATTTGGCTTCATTTAATAATGGTCGAATGTCATCAACAAAACCATGAACATTAAATTGTGGATCATGTTTTGCGAGTTCAATAATGTTGCCAGGTGGGTTCGCTCCAATGATATCTAAATAAGTTTCTGGAAATTTTGATTTTATCTTTGGCCAAATTTCAGATGCAATAAAGTCGACGGCTTCAATATTTGGATACCAGCTCAATGTACCTGCAAAAATAAGTCGATTACTTTTAGTATAGCTTGAGTCAGGTTTGAAATAGTCGGTATCTACACCATTGGGTATGGTATGTGCTTTACTTGATGGTGAAATATCTAATAAGCGCTGAGTATCAATTTCCGAACAAGTAAAGTTAAAAGTAAATTGTGGACAGAATAACTTTTCATAACGTTCTAAGCGCTTACCTTCCTGATAAAAATATGCTTTTTTAAGAATGTTACTTTCTTTGCTCGCTCGTCTATAGAGCATGTGTGATTCAATATTGTGATGGTCAAGGGAAGAGGGTGTCGTACCGCATAGGTGTTTAAAGGGAGCGAGACTTATGGTATCAAAGTGAATAAAGTCAAAGTCAGTTTTCTTTAATATTGTCTTAAGTCTTTCTTCGTATTGTACTGACTGAAGCCAATTTAAGGTGTATGGATATTTTGTGAATAGGCTCTTGAAAGCAAGTGCTTTCTTTTTGAATGGGCTTTCATCACATGGAATAGGTAGAAATTCTATTGTTTCGCAAAATTGGTTTAGATGTTGTTCTGCTTCTTTAACACCGGAGTCAACATCTTTAAATAGTGGTCCAATGAGATCAATTTGATTAAATGCAAGTAAATGGACTTCATGATATTTGGCTGTTTGTTTTAAAAGATGGTAGCCACGTTGCAAAACACCACCTTTTGGCGGATATGGAATAAAATGAGATAACCACAATACTTTCATTTTTGGGTGTTCCTGAAAATTGCCATTGATATGGATGTAAAACAAGCCAATATTATATATTACTGAAGCACTGATTATGAAGTTAAATGAGTAACTTAGACTTGCTTATAAAGATTGATATAATTTTTTGCCATCATGGTTGTTGAAAAGGTTGTGTTAGCAATGTCTTTACTGACAGTTCCCATCTTTTGTCTTTCTTCGCTATTGTTAATAAGTTTACTCACAAGGAGTTTGAACTGGTCATGGTCGTTAAGCTCAAATAGATAGCCGTTTACGCCATTTTTGATTAATTCACGGTTACCACCGACATTACTAACGATAGCCGGTAGACCAACTGCCATAGCCTCGATAATACTGCATGAAAGTCCCTCGCTTTGGGAGGCTAGAATGAAAATATCAGATGATTTTAGGATGGATAAAACGTCATTTCGCTCACCGAGTAAGAAGACTTTGTCACCCAGACCTTCTGAGCTGATTTTTTCTTGAATGTGCTCAAATTCTGGCCCATCACCAACAAATATAAGCTGGATATCATCGTTTTTAATGATATCAATAAGGTTGCATAGCTGTTGGTATTGCTGTTTTAGCTCGATTAATCGACCTACGGTAACAATTCGTACAAAATTTGACTTTGGTACGTCTGTAAAGGGCGTATCTTGTCCCGTTTTTGAACTATTTAGGTCAAAACCATTATAAATGGTGGTTAATTTTTTAGCGGCTGGAATATAGTCTTCATAAAACAATTGCATGTCATTTGATACGGATACGAGTCGTGTACCAGTAAATTGAGCGATACGGAGCATAACACCTCTACCGATACGCTCCTGAACCATATAAAGGTCGTGTAACGTCCCAATATGTGGGAGTCGGTATAGAAAAGTACCTAAAAAAGCACCTGTAATAGAGCCGTACAGATGCGAATGTAAAATATCAATTTTGTGACTACGTAAAAGGCGGGCGAATAGGATAGAGAAGAGGAAAACAGTCATTATTGAGCGATATAAATGTTTCTGAGGAATGATGACTTCTGAAAGGCCATATTTTTGGCAGTCAGCAGAGATATATTGGTTTCCAAGATGGAATATGACGACTTCATGCCCTTGGGTAATTAAAGCCCGCGACAGGCTGATTAACATTGATTCGGCTCCGCCAATATCATCACTATCAATAAATTGTGCGATTTTCATTAAATGTATCCACTGTTAAGTATAAAGTTGAGTTTATCATGGTTTTTGTTTAGACGGTTTTGTATTGTTATGTGTAAATTTTAAGATGTATTTTCGTGACTGCGTAAAACAGTTTATAGTAACCGTTTAGAAAACTAAAAATATAAAATATTACATAATTATTCATAGAGATTGATATGCGGATTATTCATTTGGCATCAGGTGATTTGTGGGCTGGCGCTGAGGTACAATTATTTCATTTAGCTTTGAATTTAAAACAAAAAGACGAAATCGATTTACTTATTGTTTTATTGAATGATGGGCAATTAGCCAATGAGTTGCGTAGTAGAGGCGTTGATGTATTTATCCTCGATGAAGCTAAATTGTCGTTTTTCAAAATAGTATCTAAATTCAATAAAATATGTAAACAGTTTAGACCAGATGTTATCCATACACATAGAGTTAAAGAAAATCTTATTGGTGGAGTCATTACGTTCTTATTAAGATGTAAAAGTGTTCGAACAGTGCATGGTGCACCAGAGTTTTCAGGTAACTTAAAAACACGAATAATTAGTTTTATAGATAATTTTGTCGCAAAGTTTTTTCAGCATAAAGTTATTGCGGTCTCACATGAGTTAAAGGAAAAACTAGCGATATATTCTTTTCGGAAAAAAATTGAAGTTATTGAAAATTGCATTGATATTGAACATGTTAAAAGTAAAGCAATAATTGAGAACGACTATCGAGTTAATAGCGAGCAATTTAATATTGCGTTTGTTGGGCGCTTTGTTGCGGTTAAACGGACTGATTTATTTATTGATATAATACAAGATGTCAATAAGCGATATCCAGATCTTAATATACAATTTCACATGTTTGGCGATGGACCATTATGGGAACAAGCAAAAACAAGTATTACTAAGCTTCGTTTAATGGATAATGTTAATTTAGCTGGCTTTGTTGATAACTCAGCGTCGTATATTAAAAAAATGGATCTTTTGCTAATCACCTCAGATCATGAAGGTTTACCTATGACGCTACTTGAAGCGATGGCGTTAAAGGTAGCAGTCATGAGCCGAAATCTAGTGACGATTAAACATGTGTTATGCGGGGGTGATTGTGGGTATATACTTTCATCCGACACAGCTTCTATTTTTTCAAATGAAATAGCGGCAGTTATTCGCAACAAAGAGAATTATAACTCGATAAAATTAAGAGCATATAATGCAGTTGTAGATAATTATTCAATTCAGGTTTTAATAGAGCGCTATGTTGGATTATATAAAGGTCTGTTGTCATAGTGCGGGCTAATAATGAAAAAACCAAAGTGCTTTTTATTGAGTATGCGCAAGGGTTTGGTGGTTCTATCGTTAGCCTTTCAGAAAGCTTGAAAGGTATGTCTAATATTGAACCTTATGTTTTGGTGTTGCAGAATGATAAAATACTAGATAAGTTATATTCTTCCTTTCATCTTATAAAAAAGCCTTTAATTTTTAATTATCTTGTAAAAACAAAATATACCGAGTTATTACAACGATTACTCCCTTATAAATTTTTAGTCCAATTTTTTTTATTACCATTTGTATTGCTTGAAAAAATTGAGGCAAAGTTACTGCTGCGCTCTATTTTAAAAATAATAAAAAAAGAGGATATTAAATTAGTTTACTCAAACAACGGTTTTAATGAATCGACTATTTTGTCAGCACGAGCGGCTGGATTGCCTTGTACTTTACATTTTAGGGGGTATAAGCAAACTTCATATCCTTTTGAAAATACAGATTATCATTACCCATCCTTGTTTTTTGCTATATCACACTATGTAAAAAATTATCTTATTAACTCAGGAGTTCCTAAAGATCATATTTTTATGATTCATAATGCTGTTGAAGTTAAGAGATATGAATTAGCCTATGAAAAAAGAACTGAATTTAGAAAAAAATTATTAGATGATGAGGATACCATTGCAATCGGTATTTTTGGGCGTATTACAGAATGGAAAGGGCAAAAAGATTTTATCAGTGCGATTGATATTTTAGTTAATCAAACGAATATTAAATTTAAAGTTTTTGTTGTTGGTGATTGTTCTGATGAAGATTGTGAGTATTATGAGCAACTCAAAGTTACTTCTAGGCATCTTGTTGAATCTAATAAGTTGGTTTTTTGTGGCTACCAACGTGCTTTTGAGAACTATTATGCTGCTATGGATATTGTTGTTCATGCATCTAGAAACGCTGAACCATTTGGGCGAGTGGTGATTGAAGGTATGGCGGCAAAAGCTGCTGTTATTGCTATGAATGAAGGTGGACCCGCTGAAGTTATAACGGACGGTGTTGATGGTTTATTAGTTGAGCCGCGTTCAATAGATAAATTAGTAGAAGCACTTATCATATTATGTGAAAGTAAAGAACTTCGACAACAATTATCTGAAAATGCCATTAAGACAGTGAAAGAAAAGTATTCTCCAGAATATGTCGGAGGTGAAATTGAAAAACAATTGTTGACAGTGATTGGCAATTTCAATTAATTATCTTTTAGAGGGTTCCCATTTCGTAATTCGTTTCCCGAATAAATATAGGATGCTTGCATGAAACAACGCCATGTTTACTTGTATAAAAAAGAACGGTAATTTTATTAGAGTGTTACTGCGTAGGCTTTTTGATATCAATCCTATTAATCCTATCCCATAAAATAAGAGTTGACCAATAAAAATTAAAGCAAACAAAATATGATTGTCCCATACCATAAGGCTCGTTATAAAGAGTGAAATCATGAACCATGGTACAGCCCAGCGCATTAACTTATGACTCAATACCTGAAATGAGAATAAGCCAAATTTGAAGGGGTTAAGGACTTGTGGTGTACTAAAGAGTGCAGCAATACCACGTATCACGGTTCTTAATTTTCGAGGGTATTCTTTACTTTCATCTTTGATATTCGGGTAGTAGCCTAGTAGTTTAGGGTTTGAAATAGCAATAAAACCTTTTGATACACAGTTTAAAGCTGTATTGAAATCACTTGGAACATTGATGCTCCAATCTTCACAAACCTCTTTTCTTGCAGCAAAGAATGAACCGCTAAGCCCAACTAAACTATTGACTGAACACTCTAGGTTGCGAAGCCACATTTCATATTTAACATAGGCACCTTCACCAGCGATTTCACCTTCGTCAGAAATGAATCGATCTTCACTTGATATCGCTCCTACTTTTTCATTCTGAAAGCTATGTGCAATTTGTTGCAGCGCATCTTTATCAATACGTGTTGCTACATCAGAGAAAACAATTATGGAGCCTTTAGCTTGTTTTATTGCACTAAGCTGAGCATTTTCTTTACCTTTGCGTTCTTGAACTTCTACGAGGCGAATACCTTTATCACTAAATTCATTAACGTACTCATTTGTTTTATCTGTTGAACCATCTGATGCAATTAATATTTCACGTTGTTCATTTGGGTAAGTTGTTTCGAGGGTATTTTGAATTTTTTCTTTTATACTGTTTTCTTCGTTATAAGCAGTAATAATTAAAGTGATAAAGGGGAGGGTATTATTCTCAAGATCATTTTTAGGGAGTAAGTTATGTTTTGGTAGAACTAAAAGAATAATAGGGTATATGAAATAACTATAGGTAACACCCAGTAAACTGAGTAAAAAAAGAAATTCGATAGTAAGCATAAATGCAAAGCCTAAATGTAATTATTTTGAGTAACGATTTGGGTTTATTATTTTCCAAACAAAGGTTGGTATTAATTTTTTTATTATGGTTCGAATATTGGAGGGAAGTATATCACCAACACGATTAATGATTCGTAAAATAACACCGTTAAAACTTTGATTGTTTAATTTATGATTATAACCAATGTCATTCGTCTGTATGTGAATATTGAAAGTTTGATTTATTTTTTTAACGGTATCATCTGGATTATTTTTATAATCTGAATAGTGTATTTCTACATGCGGGATATTATATTGTTCAATTGCTTTTTTAGCGGCTTTAAGATGATGTTCTATACGATTGAATACATCGAGTTTATTTGTCTCGCTTGGAGTACGCCATTTTACTCTTAAAAAACTGTTATAGATTTCATTAGGATCTCGTTTCAATAAAAGTACTCTTGTAGTTTCTGGATTGAGTAATGGCCACCAATAACTAAGGGTGTAGCATAATCTTGGATCTTTCCAAATCCAGGGGCGGTTGTTTTCAAACTTAGATATTAAATCCTTATGATTGTTTAAAGGCGTTACTTTTGAAATATTTGAAGCTTGATTATCGGTAATGGAATCGAATAGCCAGGTATTATTATGTTGGAATCCAGATGCTTCAAAAATTTCTGCATTACATTTTATGAGTGACTCAGCTTCCCAATAACCTGAAGGGTTAAACTCATCTCCCTTTCGTAGTTCTTTCGATTCGTTTTCAGCAACAAAGTAACCATTCCTGGTAAATATAGAGGCTGTCATGCTTGTACCTGAGCGAGGCATGCCGACAACAAGAACATTTTTTGGAGTATTACTACTCAATTTGCTGGTTTCATGTATAAATGGACGAATCTATCTGTTCGGTGATAAAACTTTTTCTGCCAAATATCCAGAGTGTGGTCATCGTCGGGATTACGTAATACTTCAGAAGTCTTTACTAATTTAAACCCAGCGCTTTCTATGTCTTTGATTGCCCATTTTTCGTCAATACGGTGTAATTTTTTTGCGACAGAATTGCCGGTACCCTCTGCAGCTGCATGATCGATTATAAGTAGGTAACCACCGGGCTTAATAGCTGAAAATATTTGGGGAAAAAATTCTTCTCGACTAGTCATTATGACAGGGTCATCTCTTTTTACGTAAATATCATGATAACTTAAGCCAATAAACATTAAATCAGTATTTTGAGGGAGCTTCATATTGGCAAATTCGCTATCAATGCGTGTAACGTTCTTTAGTCGACTACCTTTTAACCGTTTATCAAGCTCTTTTTTAGAAAAGCGCAAGAATAATGAGTTATTTTGTATATATACGTGTCCTTCACTACCCACAATATAACTAAACAATTCCGTGTAGTAACCACCGCCACCTAATAGGTCGATAACCTTCATTCCTGGCTTAATTCCAGATAGTTCTAAAATTGCTACAGGTTTTCGGGTCTTATCGTTGGACTCATCATTAGAAAATCTGTTTGGTTGATGAATGGATTGATCTTGAATACTCATATTCTCGAGGTTCTCAGTGCAAGCGCTTAAGGATAGCGACAATGTGGCTGTATAAATCAGATGCAAGAGTTTTTTAAACATTTGGAATGACCTCACATTTAGTTGAGTAATTTGAGTGTATTATGCTAATTATTTTATTAGGTTATTATAAGTGTATTTTTATCAAAGTTGAATAAAATGATGTAAAATAAACCACTTAGCGGTGTTATTGCATGTAGTGCCAGCTTTAACGTATATCTAGGGTGACTTTTGCCTATTACCTCTAAGATGTTGTGGTTTTACTGTAACTTACTTGGTTTGGATTGTTAATGAATAACATTAAAATAGAACTATGGGACTTAGTTCAATTTAATAACGCTCAGAAAGAGTGGTCTAATTTATTAGAGCGCTCACGCTCCGACAAATTATTCATGAGCTGGGAATGGTTGCATTCTTGGTGGGATGTCTTTGCTCATTCTAATGATTACACGCTGCAAATTATTGCTGCTTATAATAGCGATAATACTCTTATTGGTTTGGCTCCTTTATTTTTGCTTCCTGCAAAGTCAAAAAAAATAATTAAAACTCGACGTTTGCAGTTCATAGGTAATTGTTGGCGTGGTCCAGTCACCATGAGAACAGAATTATTAGATTTCATCGTTGATAATAATTATTCAATGAAAGTTAATCAGGCTTTATTTAGATACATTAATTCATTAACTAACTGGGATGAATTTATCTTGTCGGATTTAAATCAAGAATCTGACACTTACGCTGTATTAATGAAAGAAAGAATTTTAAAAAAATCATACTACAGAAATGCAGAAGAATATGAATCGTATTTTCTTTCTATAGACACAAGTTTTGATGATTTTTGCAAATCATTAGGTAAAAATACGCGCCTAAAGTTATTAAATCGACGTAAAATTCTCGAGAAAATGGGTGTTGTTAAATATATCGAAATGGATAATGAGGATATTGAGTCTCACTTTAAACTTCTTAATTCATTGCATACTAAACGTTGGGGTATACCTGTTTTTGAAGGCGACCGTTTGAAATTTAATAATACAGTAGCAACATTGATGGCTAAGAATGCTAGTGTGCAGTTTTCAGTTATTAAGTTGGATAATGAGTCTATTTCAATACAATACAATTATGTTATTGATAAACATGTTTATAATATACAAGCCGGATTCAATGAAAACTTTCATAATAAAATTTCATTAGGGTATTTGCATTTTGGCTATGCTATAGAGTCTGCATATAAAACTGGTATGAAATATTATGATTTTTTAGCGGGTGAGGGCAAAAATACTCAGTATAAAAGTAGATTAACAGACAGCTCTCATACAATTACTAGTATGCAAATTATACGTAGTAAATATGCTAAGAGCCTCTACTATACCTATGACTTATATAAAAAATTAATGAAGACTAATATTTAGCACTTTTGTACAACATAATATAACCAAGCATTATTTGAGTCATCTATATTAGATTTAAGTGTTTGCCCATTCATGTCAAATATCTCTAATAGTTTTAGGTTTATTTTATTCAGCTGCTCAATTTGTTTTTCTCTTGTAATGTAATAGGTTAACAGTGAAAACCCATTGCCACTGTCATTTAAAATACTATAGTCATTATTTAAAGTTTGTTCTTTTTTATTTTTATAATTATTTTTAACTTGTTTTATGTAATTAATGAAGTTTCGAATAAAGTTAATTGGATTAAGACTTGCCTCTAATGAAGGTCTAAGTTCAATTTTTTTAAAATTTAGATTGTGTGTTGAAAAAACTAAAACTCCATTTTTTTTCAAAATGCGTTTAATTTCCATGAATACTTTTATGCGATCTGCATCTGAAATATAATCAATTCCATTGTATGAGAACATTACAAAGTCGAAGCTGTTATCTTTAAATGCGCTTAAGTCTCTCGCATCAGAGTGTTGAAATGAAAGTTCAGGGTATTCGGCTTTACAATAATCTATCATAGATTTCGAATAATCTATGCCAATATACTGATTGGTAAAGTTTCTAAAATAATAACTTGTTCGACCAGCACCACACCCTATATCTAGTATGTTCTTATTATAGAAATAGTCCTTATACTTGACAAAAATAGATATCTCTGGACTTTGTAAAGTGGTATCTATGTAGGTATAGACACCCTCATCACTTGTATAAGTGGATTGATTTATAGTATTAATAGGTCTGCTTCTTTAATTCATATAATAATAAAAATTATTTGAAAGACATCTTTCCATGCACTAGTTTTTCATAAACTTAAGTATAGCTGTTATAATTATAACATGTAAGCTATTGGTTTAAATGCTATTTTGTGGTTAATATATCTTATGGGATTGACTCATATGAAAAAACTCCGTATTGCTATTCTGACTGGCTCAGGAAAAACCATTGTAGAGCCATTACTGAAAAATAACGTTGATATTGTTGGCATATCCGAAGTTTCTAGTGAGTATTCTGGTATGCATCGATTTAATAAATGGATGGAAGATATATATTGGAACATTATAAGAAGACAAAAATCTCCTCATTTAGTGAAATATGCTAATGCTGAGAATATTCCATATATTGAAAAAAACACAATAACAGAAATAAACTACAAAAAATGGCTTAAGAGTTTAGATTTGGATTTACTTATCCTTCATCATTGTCCGATATTACCTCATGATTTATTTTCGATACCTAAATTTGGAGCAATCAATATCCACCCGGCATTATTACCGAAGTACAGAGGGCCAAATCCTTTTTTTTGGTTATATTACAATCTTGATATGACGGCGGGTGTTACATTACATTTTGTTGATAGTAACGTAGATACAGGCAATATTATTAATCAACGTCATCTTGATATAGAAATTGGTAATTCAGCCTTGGAAATTGAAGCTGAACTCTATCGTACCTGCGTTGCATCTATGTTGATTGAGGCTATTTCTCATCTTGAAAGCAAAGGAAAAATTAATACTGTACTGCAACCTAAAGAAAGCCCAACAGTCTATGCAAAACGTGTGTCAGATGATGAATATTACGAGCTTGTATCTAATCCAAACTTAACAATTGAACATTTTTGGCATACCCTAAATTCGAATGATCAATGGCGTAAAGTTTTTTTGTCAAAAATAAAATATCATAAATTATATAATTGGTCATTGTGTCGTTATGAAAGAAAGCACATGAATGAGCCTTATTATTCAGTTAGAAATGATGTTGATGGAGTATATATTCCACATGTGGCAGGGGCTATTTATTTAAAGCGAAAATTTTGCTATAAAAAATTAATTAAAGCGTTGTTAAAACATTCTTAATATAACTTTTTAAATTTTTTGCTTGTTATTTTTGATGAAATTAATAATTGTATTGTAGAGTTGACAGCGAGAATTTATAGACGAAAAAGTGTGGTCCGCATTTCTTATTTCTTTACAGAAGTATAATTTTTTATCCTGCATTTTTATTACAGTCGCACCTGCTTGTGACATAATGATTTTATGGCCAGGATCATCTTCTGAATAAATAAGGTTAATTGAAATGCATCGTTCATTTAGGATGGCAATATCTTTTTCTAGTTGTGTTTTAACTTTTATGTTTAATATAGATAAAAATTTATAAGAAAAACGTATAGTCTTTTTAAATATAAATGTGGTTGCAAATGCTGCAGTGTTGTAGATTTTTTGAGGATTAGTTAAAAGAGACAACCATTTTCTATAGTCATAAATTTGTTTTTGATAATATATTTGGTCAATGTCGGTTTTTGTGTTTTCTGAAGAAAGTGTGCTCTGATTAGGGTTCCAATAAAATGTTTCTGGATTAATCAAAATTATTTTTTTTAAACTTTTAATTTCAGATTTTAAAGCAGCATGAAAAATATTATGTGCGCCAGCACTAATTCCACATAATATTATTTCTCTCTTTTTTAGGATAGAGTCAACATAATTTATGGCTGAATTAATATCGTCGGTCGCACAGTCTGGATATTCATTTGGTGGATCTTGTTCATAATTTTCTGAGCTATCACCAATGTTACTAATGTCAATACGTAACGTTGAGATTCCATGTTTGGCAAGAAGACGAGCTACGTCAACATGTATTCTATTTGGTCCGGCATGGTGAGCCGCTCCAGTATTTGTAAAGATTACAATTTTATTCTTATCTATATCAATGGGAGTCGTTAAGATACCAAATATATTTTTTCCTGAGTTTATGGTGGTCGTAGTTTCTACATAATTGGTATTTTTATAATGAGTATTTGTCATTGTGTATTCTGTTTTTCTATCTATTATAGCTAGATCGAGTTTTACCACCCAATTTAATATATATTCCAGATTTATATATGGAATTTTCGACAAGGTTACTTGTTTAATCATATCTTCTAGACCATCTAAATAAACAGATTCTGTCTTTATATTTTGCGCAACCATATTATTATTTAATTTAGACTCGTTTCGTGGGGGTAGGTCATTGATGACTAGAGCATTAGATAATTCGGGGTAATTTTGATTGGTTAAATTAATTTTTTTGATGTTATTTTGTAATTCTTGTGTAAATGGATACCCCCCCCCCTCTAGAGTATTGTCTTTAGATGAATCGATATCTTTATAAAGTACAGAGTCAAGAAGTTGTATGCCTCTGATAAAAGTTGAACCACGGGAAATAGGGTGCCAAAAAATGGCAGTGTTGATTTGTGTTACTTTAAAAGTATCAGACAATACGAGACATCCCGAACGGATACCTATATAAATTACATTTTTTATACCAACTTTGTCTTTAAAATAAGATGTTAAATGTTTTGGGGAGTTAGTCCATTTTATCCAGATGTTGGTGTCATCTAAAAATCCAGATGAGTTTCCCATTCCTATAGGATCATATCGAATGCTATGAAATCCTGATCTAGAAAGGTTATCAGCTAAAAGCCTTATACTACGATGAGTTGGCATGTACTCAGGCCCTATGGGACCAACGATTATAATGCCTGTGTTTTTTATGTTTTTTTCCGGTATATGATGCCAGAAAAAAATGTTGTCATTATTAAATGGTAACCAGTTTGCAGAACGTTTCATTAAGAGTCTAGCTGAACTTGTCTTTAAGATGATTTAAAATTAAATTTATAGCTTCACGACGAGGTTGATATTTGGAAAATGTATGATCTGCATTTTCAATAAAATCAATATTTAATCTATTTTTTTTCTTTAATTTGTTAACAGTTTTTCCTGAGTTTGTCATTAGGATGTCGTAGCCTGGGTCGCTTCTTGATAGTATAAATTGGATAAGGGTATTGTTATCTGAAATTTTTATTAAATCCGATGCAAGTTGACTTTTATGTTTGTCTTGATTGTTGTTTGAATCCTTTTTTGTTTTAAATTTGGAAGTAATTTTTATTTTAATTCTATTTCTTATAGCATTGAACAAACTTTTGAAATCGATTCTACCTTTGATGAGCTTCACCCAACTGCTAGGCGTTGTAATTGCTTTTTTATACCAATTCCAAATACTAAATTCTTTTGTAGGTGAGCCTTCTTCAGTCATTCCTTTTTCCCAATAAAAGGTAAGAGGATTGATTAGAATGCACTCAAATATATTTGATTTGTTTAACTCTATAGCGGCATGGAAAGAAAAATATGCACCTGAGCATAAGCCCATTAGAATATATTCTTTGTTATAATTAGCGTCATCAAGTTGAGTGATAACGTCTGAAATTTTATTGCTTGAAGATGTTATATATTCAATGTTTTCCAGTTCCTGATTTGATATAATACTATCACCAATACCTGGTACATCGATACGAACGCATCGATATCCTATTAGACTTAATTCACGAGAAAGTAATACGTATAGCCTGCTTGGACCAACACGATGATTCGCTCCTGAGTTAGAAAAGATAATTGTTGGTAGATTAGCCATTTTAGAGGTTTCAGTTTCTGTAATAATTGCTATGTTACGGTTATCAATACCATAGTAAATAACTGATTCGTTTAGCGTGGTTTCCGACTTACCCTCATTATTAAAAAACTGACTAAGGTAATTAAAGTTAATAGCAGATATTTTTTTATCAATAATATTTTTAAAATTATTTGTAATTAATTTACTAAAGAGATCTTTATCTACCCATTCAATGATATTTTGAATTGCTTTGTGTGGTACAACAGTTTGATGCGCATCGACTAACATAAGAGTGGAGCCTATGTGGTATTGCTGTTCGATGTTTATATCTTTGCTATTCCATGCATCATATAGTTCAGTGTCACTTGTTTGTTCGTCACGTGGAATAATAAGAGTTCGCTTGGCTAGTGGAGTTATTTTTTTTAACTTTATTTTGCTTATATCATATACAGTTTGTTCCCAATAACCCATACCACCAGCTTCTAACAAGGAGCTGTTTTCAGATTGAACTTTCCCCGTCATTTGGATCAGTTTAATCTCTCGGATATACTTTTTACCACTATTAAGCGCGGCCCATGAAATAAGAAATTCAATAGGTGTTTTTTCTGCTATGAGTGCGGCAAGTGTTGCTCCCATTCGAAAGCCAAATAATCCAATTTTGTCGCATTTAGTTAATTCTTTTAACTTGTCCATTGCTAAATTGATGCTTGATAGCCATTCTTTTAAACGATTCTCATCTTCTTCAATACCTGAAGAGTCACCTGTACCATGATAATCGAATCGTAATGCTGGTATCCCTGCTAGAGCGAAATAATCCGCAGTGTAACGAAGTGAGCGGTAGGAATTCATATATTCAACTGCAAGAGGAGGGCAAATGACGACACCTGTACTTGAGTGTTGTTTTGAGTCAGTTATATGAAGCCAAGCTAAAAGAGGTTTCTCCTTAGCGCCGAAATATAATGGAATACGTTTAACTGAATCAAAATCGTAATTAGATTCGATGTTGTCGTTAGAATTTATTTCGGATGAAGTATTCATTACTTATTGACTTTGATTTTAACGTCATCAGTGAGATTAATTGCACTGATATATCCTTTAAAGCGTTTAGTTGTTGGATTTATTTGCTTTAATGTTACATATTTTGTTGTATCTGGTAGCAAGTGGAAAAAGTTATCTGAACAACTATATCCATCTACATCTATACAAGTCGCGTATAAAAATTTATTGCATGATAATTCTAGCTCATAGGTTATATCATCTACTTGATTGGCTATGGCATATAGGATTGCAGTGGGATCATTATGAGGCTCTTCTGAATTTGGGAAATAATAGGCTTCGCTGATTAATTCATTATTATCATTCTTTAATTGAGCGACCACCACAGAATGTTTTGTTGGTCCAAATCGATAGCTGTAAGTCGTATCATAAAAACTTTGTAGTAGTTCATCTGAATTGAAAAATTTTGTTTCTTTTTTAGGGACTTGGATGCTTATTGTTTCGTTAGCAATAGATATACTATTTTTATTAAGTATAGAAATCTCTATTTTTCCACTCAACTCATGAGATGTTTCATTATTGATGTGTATATCGAGGCCATTAAGCGTTTCATTGGTTATTCCAATATTAATAGGTTGCCAACAACGTTTTAAGTAATAATAACTAGCTTTTGGCAAGCCATTGCTATCTATGACACCCCAACCAGCGCCAGACCAGAAATCTTTTAAAAACCAAACGAGACCACCATAGCACCCACTGTGAAAACTTCGCCATTCAGAAAAAACTTGTGACATGATTTCGCCTGATGCTACTTCGCTAAGTTTTAAATAACGTTCAGTGTCAAAGTATCGGGTTTGAGTGGTGTCTATGTTAAATAACGAATGTGTATAATGATCGCGAACATCTTCAAAATCCCAGCCTGTTCCGGTATCTCTAGGAACGCGTTCTTTCCATTTAGGATGATGTGTTACAGGTAACTGGCCATCTAAAATTTGATTACGTGTTTTTATAATGGGTACGTTAGCAAAACCAAGGCATTCAGAAGTAAATTGAATATCATGCTGGCGTAATTCAGAAACAGGTCGTAGGTAGGCTCCAACGCCATAATAGTGTGTTACATTTTTATTAGTATGAAACGGTAATATGTCGCCTGTTGGAGTAGAAGTGATGTAGGGAATATCTGGTTGAATTTCTTTGCATAAAGTTGGGATTTTTTCAGAAAATAAAGAGCTATTAGATTCTTCTTTTGATAATCCTAACATTGATGTTTGCTGTTCAATTTCACTATTACCACAGTACAGACTTATACAAACATGTTGTTTTAAGCGTAAGAGAGTTTGACGAATCTCAGTTTCGATGCTCTTCGCAAAAATTGAATCCTCAATAGGGTAATCCATGTTGGCAAACATAAAGTCTTGCCATACCATAATACCGAGTTGATTGCAGAGCTGGTAAAAAATATCCTGCTCGTAAATCATTGTGCCACCGATTCTAATCATATTAGCACCGGCATCTCGAATTAATGTTAATGTTTGTTTTAGTTCAGTCTCATTACCTTTTAGAGATGTTATATCGTTAATAGTCCAACAAGCACCTCTAGAAAAAATAGGTTGGCCATTCACGATAAACTTAAAACTATTATTAGCTTGATCTATTTGAACATCTTTGAAACCTAATGAAGGTAATGTATAGGTAGTCGTTTTATTATTGATTGTTAAAGTTAGTTCAGGAAAATAAAGATGAGCCTGTCCATGTGTATGAGGCCACCAACGTTTAAGCTCAGAGCTTTTTATTTTTAACTGCCCTGATAAAGAATGACCATTTTTAATTTTACTTAAAGTGAGAGTTTCATTTCTTTCATTGATAGTGAGAATTGCATCGATTTTACTTTCATTGGAATGGTAAATATTACAAGAAAAATCTACAATACCTTCTTCATTTTTAATTGTGGGTAATAAATGGATGTCTGTTGGTGAATTATTTGAATTCAAAAATATAGGTTCAATCGGACCAACAACTGCTACAGGTGGTGTCCATCCAGGAATGCGACCAAGTAAAGTTGTTCTTACCCAGCGTAACTGTTGTTGATCGACTAATTTTGTTTTCCAACGAGGGCGAGGACGTCGTTCCGATAAATGCTGCTTAAGGGAGCGGAAGCATAAGATTAATTCGTTATCTTGTTTTAGGTATTCTGACACATCGATTTGATATGAAATAAACATATTTTGAGATGATAAAATAAGCTCACCATTAAGCCAAACATCACAAAGGGTAGCGAGACTTTTTAGATTTAAAATGGGTGAATTGCTTTCGGGCGAATAGTTAAAGGTTGTCTGATACCACCAGTCTTTACTATCAAAATCAAAACGGTCATTGATAGACCATAGATTAGCATCACGATAGGCTTGGGCAACGGTGCCTGGGACATTAGCTATAATTGCTTTAATGCCCAGTGCAATAAGATCTGACGGGCTTTCACATGCGTTAGGCACTGTTTCAGTTAAGAGCCAGTCTGAATTAAAGCCTTTATTACTATTTCGAATCATTTTTTACTCAAGTACAGCATAAGATGCAACGTAAACGTGCTAAGTCTTTGTATAAACTATAACATTTATTGTTTTAATGCATCACTAGAATGTTACCAAAACTAAAAATGTTATCGGGTGGTGTTGTTTATACTATTAGTTTGGGGATATTTGATATATGGCTATAAATATAAAGATGTACGCTTTACATTGCGCCCCAGTTATTTAAAAATTTAGTGTTGAGTGAAGTAAAGAGAAGGTTATTATATAATTAAAAACATGAATAAAACAATGTAACTAGTTATTTATTATAGATATTTTTGTTTTAATTGCTGCATTGCTATTGACCATACTTCAGCCATTTTATCAATAGGTGTCAAGTCTAACTCTTTACCGCGGCTGATAATTCTAGCAAGTTGAAATTGGTAAACCTTGGCAGTTTCAGAGATAGACTTAATAAGTCTTGTCGGCTCTTCAAGCTTGGATTCACCGTTAATAGTCAACCAACTTAAATAATTTGCAGCGAGTTCATAACAGGCTCCGAATTGGCGTAGTGTCGCAAAGGAATATTGGTGAAAAGTCTCTAGCCCCTCGTTTTTTAACCATTGAAGATCATTTTCGAATCTAGTTTTGAAAGAGTGAAATGGATTTTTTTCTGGTAATAAAATGAGTTGTTTTTTTAGTAATTGCAGCGACGTTTCTAAAAGTTGAGTCTGCGATATCTTTTCTGGTTGTCTTAGCTTTGCAATTTCAACGTAGGGAGATAATCTCGATGTGTCAGGCTCAGTATTTAACCGAAAGATATTATCAAAGTCTTCTGCTGGTAAATGGTAGTAACCTTGACCATGAAAGTAACCTAAATGTTTTTTGTCCAGATCAATTTCGGTAACCGCTACAGTAGACTTAACATGGGCTAGGTTATATGCCATTCCCGCTGTATCAGGCAGATAAAAAGAATCGAGCTCTACAAGAACGGGACGCCCAGATTTTACTTGTTCATCGATGTGTTTAGTGAGTGGTTGCCAAATAGCTAGTTCTTGCACATCAATGCCGTAAAGCTTATAGATATCTGAAAGAGGGAATTTAAAGAATGTCCATTGATCAACTTCAAAGTCGATAGCTAGTGTAAAGGGCATTGCCGCAAGCGGTTCATGGCCTAAAGAGTGTAAAAGTTCAATCCAAATATCGACGTAGCAATTTGTTTCAGCCCAGTCGCGCTCTTGTGAATGAATACGATGACGTTGGTAATTAACAGGGTCGAGATCTAGAATTTGCTGTTTCATAGCTCAAGTATTTGTTTAACTTCTGTTGGCCACTTGTCGGTGTCGAAACCATGTTTTTTTAGTAACGCTAATGTTATTCGCTCTAACCCGAAGCCTACGCAGGCAGTATGTGCCTTTTTGCCATCAGATGTTTGAATATTAAATTCAGAGCCAAAGTGATCCATGTGGTAATTACTAGAGGTTATAGCAGTGAGTTTTTCTTTAGATGCTACAGGAGCGACAAGCTCGTATTTTAGCTCTTGTTCTTTTTGTGTGGCAGCCATTACTCGTCCACCTCGACCAAAAAATGGGTCGTTGGCAATAACAGGCTCTACATCTAAGCCAAGAGAAAGTAACATTTCTTCACCTGTTTTAAGCCAATAATTGCGGTGGCTAAGCGCCTGTTCGGGTGTTCCTAGTTTTACATATTCACGTTGTCTAAAGATTTGCATTCTTGCAGGGTCTTGTGAGGGCTCATGTCTAAAAACAAAAGCGCGTAAATCAACGAGTCGACCTTCTTCGGGCAACACTGTATCTTTAGCTGTTGGGTAGAGTGGGTAGCATGCAGCGGGAACCATCATAATATCGGTCGCCTCAAGCTCTGATGTCCAATCTTCACCATCGTGTTTTTTGTTAACCATTTTAATATGGTCTTTTTCTTTGCCATGGAAGCTGTGTATGGAGCCCATTAAATCAGGAAAAGTTTCAATATGATTAGTAGCAAGGTATGTATTGCGGTTAATTACTGGGGGAAAACGAACAACCTCTGGATTTAAACCTTTCCCCATTTTAGTAACGAAACGTTCAAAGGCTTCAATTATACCTTCGAAACGACCACTTAGGCCGTATATGCCTTGTACTCCAGATGGCAATAAAAGGCCAGCTTCAACTAATTCTTGCTGGTATCTCTTATAGGCTTCATCAAGTACTTCATGTGATAGACACATACTAAACTTCTTCTTTGTGCATTAAGAGGAGGGTAGAATTATGAAGCAGAATTCGATCATTATTGACCATTAAGGCTGTACCGTACGCATCACGAATATGACGGCTTAAGCTTGTTTTAGAATCATTACGATAACTTGAAATACCGCTGATAAGCATCGCCTTTCCAACGATATCAACTATTAACTCGGAGCTTGAAACCTTAATGTTATTAATTCGTATTCCAAACCCAAAGTTGGTAAAAGCATTTGTATCATTGTTTTGAAGTAACTGAGAATATTCTTCAACAGCAACCGTAATATTGCTTCTCATTGTTTGTAATACACTATCCACTTCACCAAGACGTATAGCAGAAATAGGAGGCATTTCTATATTTTGTAATGCTGCCTTTTTAACTGATGCTCGAGCAATATTTACGGCATCAGCTGCGATACCACTCCAAAGGGATGCCCATGTTAGGTGCGCAAAAGGATGCATGGTTTGGCTTAATATATCTGCAAAGGGAACAGGTAATATTTGTTCAGTTTTTCCACTTGAAGTCAGATTGAAGCCCGAACTGCATGTGCCCCGAAAACCTAGCGTATCCCAGTCAGAAATTTGTTCTAACTCATATTGTCCTTTTTCGAGTATTACATGCACTTGGTCGCTTTTCGCTGAGTCAGGGCTTCTTCTTGCTGTGATCATTATATCATCCGCATCAACTCCGTATGAGATAACGGGTGCTTTTTTATCAAGTTTGAACGATTCAGCGGTTGTTTCAACGGCACAAATGCTAGAGCGCAAATCTCCACCTACACCTATTTCAGTGGTAGCAGAGGCCATTAAGCGTTGCTCTTTAACGAGTTTCTTTATATAGGAGCTGAAATAGGCTGATTCACCTGAGTGATGCACTATGCAAGCAACTTGAATCATGTGCATTGAATAAATCATTGCAGTTGATCCACAGTAATGACCCAGAATTTCACAAATCTTTGAAATCTGAAGGATATTAAGACCCATGCCACCATCAGATTCAGGAACATAAGCACTTAGTAGCTTTAATTCTTTAAGTGCGTTTACAGATTCTACGGGAAAACGAGCATTTCTATCAACATCAGCTGCATATTTACTAATGATTTGTTGACCAATTCTGACTACGTGGTTTTTTAATTCTAAGAATTCTTGTGACTCAATTCCTAACATATATTCATTTTCCTTCTGAATAGGAGATTAAGTTGATATGATACGCTGATTATTGTTGTAATTCTTCAATGGCATCGTGAATGGATTCGATACTGCTAAATGTTTTTCTACTTAGCATTGAATCAGGGAATTCAATATCAAATTCATCTTCTAAAGCTAGCATTAAACCAACAGTAGCGAGTGAGGTGAGGCCTGCATTATATAAGTCACTAGAGTTCTCAAGAGTACTTATATCAGAAGATAAGCGTCCATGTTGAACTAATATTTGTTTGATTTTATCGACGGACACTCTTCTTCCACTTCCACGCACTTACTGCCAAAAGTGGCATTATCAAGGTAATTATGCGTTAGAGCAATAGCCTAAGCGAGATTTTATTACAATTATTAATAATGACGTAATTGTAATTTTTAGCCAGTTGTTGTTTTAGTTACGACATTAGAAAAGTCGCTCTCAACGTTCTTGCTATTTAAGACTTTTACTGAGAAATAGTAAAGCGTATTACTAGCAAGAGAAGGAACTGTTGCTGAAGATGCATTTGGATCCATAAGGGTATAGGAAGCGGTCAAAGTATTAGCTGAAATTCCATAATAAACTTTATAGCCTGTTAAATCAGTCAGTTGAGAGTTATCAGTATTTTCAGTTGGAGGAGTCCAATTCAAGAAAATTGTTTTATTCCCTGATGGCACAGTAGCTACTACGTTAGACGAGCTGCTATTATTTGAAGAGGAACTTGTATTTGAAGAATTAACTGCTGCTGAACCACTTCCACCACCACATGATATAAGTGATAGAGATGCGAGAATTATTAGAGAACTTCTAAGCGCTTGTTTAAACATCTGCGATAACTCCAACTATTATAAATACTTACAATTAAGTTTATGTTGCTTTGTCATTGAGTATATACGCAAGTATGTAAATTTATGTGTGTTTGTTCTAGTTTTGAACTATATTCGGTGCTTTTATATTTATTCTGCGAGATACATCACATTTTTACACCTGTTTTAAGTGAATATCAACATAAATTATTGTTTTACATGTAATTAATTGGTTATCATAAAATCTATTATGGTATAAATTAGCTTGATTAATTATAAGCGGCCATCTACTTTACTAACTGGTAGTATATATTTTGCGTCATAAAGTATATGTTCGGATTTACCTAGCAGATGAATTTTTTCGGCCCCTAGCTCGACAAACTGATCATGCGCCACTGCAATTAAAATTCCGTCATACTTATTATTTTCTAGCGTATTTATTAAGTTGATCCCATATTCATGTTTTGCTTCATCGTTATCCACCCATGGATCATAGATATCTATGTTGGTTCCGTACTGCTCGAATTCTTCAATAATATCAACGACACGAGTGTTGCGAAGATCAGGGCAGTTTTCTTTAAAGGCTAAACCTAAAATTAAAAAGTTCGCATTATTGATATGAATGCGTTTTTTAAGCATTAGCTTTAGTATTTGAGATACAATGTATTCCCCCATTCCATCATTAACACGGCGACTTGCTTGAATGATTTCAGGATTATAACCAAGTTCTTGTGCTTTATGCGTTAGGTAATAGGGATCCACGCCAATACAATGACCCCCTACCAAGCCAGGACGAAACGGTAAGAAGTTCCACTTTGTTCCTGAAGCCTTTAATACTTCTTCGGTATCGATTCCAACACGATCAAAAATAAGAGCGAATTCATTGATTAATGCTATATTGACATCACGTTGTACATTTTCAATTACTTTAGAGGCTTCGGCTACTTTTATTGAGCTAGCTTTATGTGTTCCTGCAGTAATGATAGATGCATATAATTTATCAACAAAGTCAGCAATTTCTTCTGTAGAACCTGATGTAACTTTTAAAATCGTTGTTACTCTATGTTCTTTGTCACCTGGATTAATACGCTCTGGACTGTAGCCTGCAAAAAAATCAATATTAAATTTTAAGCCAGATACGCGTTCAATTTCGGGGATACAGGTTTCTTCTGTTGCCCCTGGGTATACGGTTGACTCATAAATTACAACATCATTTTTGGTTACAACTGAACCCAGCATTTCACTTGCTTTAACCAATGGAGTTAGGTCTGGTGTTTTATGCTTATCGACAGGTGTCGGTACGGTAACGATATATACATCGCATTGTTTGAGATCATTTACATCTGAAGTGTAATTAAGATGGCTTGCCTCAAGTAGCAATTCCTTTTCAACTTCTAGGGTTGAATCAAAGCCATTTTTGAGTTCGTCGACTCTTGGTGAATTAATATCGAAGCCAATTGTTTTAATTTTTTTCCCAAATTCGACTGCGAGCGGTAAACCAACGTAACCTAAACCAATTATTCCTAACGTTATGTCTGATAAATTTTTCATAATATTTACTTCTTACTTAATTAAATGTTTTTCCCAATTTAAAGCTGTTTCCACAATAATTTTTAAATCATCGTATTGTGGTTTCCAGCCTAAAATGGATTGAATTTTTGATGAATCAGCAGTAAGTTCTGGTGGATCGCCAGCACGTCTAGGTTTTTCACTAACGTTGATAGGTGAACCATTAACTTCATTTACCATATTGATCATTTGTCGTACGCTGAATCCATGGCCGTAGCCACAATTTAAAATTTGTGACTCTGATGAATCCTGGCGTAAATATTTTAAGGCGTCTAAATGAGCCGCGGATAAATCTTCGACGTGTATATAATCACGAACGCCTGTTCCATCGATTGTTGGGTAATCCGTTCCGAAAATGTACATTTCTTCACGTTTACCTACAGCAACTTCGCATGCAACTTTAGTTAATAGAGTTGCATTGGGAGTGGATTGACCAATTTTACCGTTTAAATCACAACCTGCTACATTGAAATAACGAAGCGCTACGTATTTGAAATCAGTCGCGAATGCGAGGTCACGCATCATCCATTCAGATATTAATTTTGAAGTACCATAGGGGTTAATAGGGGCCGTTGGTGTTTCTTCCGTTACTGGTGCCGTTGAGTCGGGAATACCATAAACGGCTGCCGTAGAAGAAAATACAAACTGATTAACGCCAAACTCTTGGCAGCATTCTAATAAATTGCGAGTATTACAAGTGTTATTAGCATAATATTTCAAAGGGTCTGTAACGGATTCGGGGACTACGGTATGTGCTGCAAAATGCATAACCGTTGAGATATCATGATCGGTAAAAATTTTATTTACACAGTCTTTATCACCGGTGTCTCCAATAACCAGTTCACCATATAAAATAGCTTCTTTAAAGCCAGTTGATAAGTTGTCTAATATAATGACATCTTCACCAGCTTCACCTAACTGTTTAACAACGTGGCTACCAATGTAACCTGCACCACCTGTTACAAGAATTTTTTGCTTAGTCATCTACTTGCTCTTAATTATTTATATAATATTACGTTTTTTTAATAGATTTATTATTTGTTCTACACAATATTCGATAGAATCTTCGCCAGTTAAAAGTGTCAAATCAGGGTTTAAAGGTTCTTCATAGGGTGATGATATACCCGTAAACTCCTTAATTTCTCCATGACGAGCTTTTTTATACATACCTTTTACATCACGTTGCTCGCAAATATCTATTGGTGTATTGCAATAAATTTCAATAAAGTCACCTCGTTCAACCATATTTCGAACTATTGCACGGTCTTTCTTAAATGGAGATATAAAGGCTGTAAGGACAATAATACCACTTTCGAGAAACAATTTAGCGACATTACCAATGCGACGAATATTTTCTTGTCGATCTGTGTCTGAAAAGTTTAAATCACCACAGAGGCCGTGTCGTACGTTATCACCATCAAGAACATATGTGCGGCATTTTAACTGGTGTAGCTCTTCCTCAAGCGTATGGGCTAATGATGATTTACCTGCTCCAGATAATCCTGTGAACCAGAGAATAGTGCTTTTGTGTTGGTTTAGTTCTTGGCGCCGTTTTCGTGTAACTGTAGCATGGTGTCTTACAATGTTGCTGCTTTTTTTATTTATCTGGTCAGTCATTTGAAAAATGTATAAGGTTAGAGCTCAAACTTAGAAAATTGATTAGAATATACGCATAAACATGTAAAATCTCAATAAAATATATTTAGATTATTGATACTTACTATATTTAGCAAACAAAATATAATTTAGGGAAAAAAATTGAAAGTTACAGTTTTTGGTATCGGTTATGTTGGATTAGTGCAGGCGGCTGTCTTTGCAGATGCGGGTCATGATGTTGTTTGTGTGGATACAAACATTAAGCGTATTGAGAATTTGAAGAAAGGTAATATACCCATCTATGAGCCAGGATTAGCGGCACTCGTTTTGCATAATTACAATGAAGGCCGTTTAGATTTTACAACTGATGCGGTAAGTGGAGTAAAGCATGGCGAGTTTCAGTTTATAGCGGTAGGAACGCCGCCGGATCAAGATGGTTCAGCTGATTTGCAATATGTTTTAGAGGTTGCAAAGGCCATTGCTTTACACATGGATTCTTCAAAGATCATTGTTGATAAATCAACGGTACCAGTTGGAACTGGAGATTTAGTAAGGTTGACAGTTCAAAAAATACTTGATGAGCGTTCTGAATCTATAGAATTTAATATTGTTTCAAATCCTGAGTTTTTTAAGGAAGGTTCAGCTGTAGCAGACTGTAAAAAACCGGATAGAATTATTATTGGTTTAGATAATCCAGCTATAGAGAATAAAATGAGAGAATTATTAGCTCCGTTTAATCGTAATCATGACCGTATTATTACAATGGATGTTCGCAGTGCAGAGCTAACCAAATATGCGGCTAACTGTATGTTAGCAACCAAGATTAGTTTTATGAATGAAATGTCTAATATTGCTGATAAAGTCGGTGCTGATATTGAAGCAGTACGACAAGGTATTGGCTCCGATAGTCGTATAGGTTATCAATTTATTTATCCCGGTTGTGGATATGGTGGTTCTTGTTTGCCTAAAGATGTTAAAGCGTTAATACATACATCAGATAGCATTGGTTATAACCCGAAAATTTTAAAATCAGTAGAGAAGGTGAATGCTATTCAAAAAGATATTTTATTTGGAAAAATATTAAAATATTACAATAATGATATACAAGATAAAACTTTTGCGTTATGGGGTTTAAGTTTTAAACCTAATACAGATGATATGAGAGAAGCTCCGAGTCGTGTGATAATGGAAGCGCTTTGGAATGCGGGGGCAATTGTTAAAGCGTATGATCCAAAAGCTATGATTGAGTGTGAGCGAATTTACGGGAAAAGGGATGACCTAATATTAGTGAACTCAGAAGAGGCTGCTTTAAAAGAAGCTGATGCATTAATTGTAGTAACGGAATGGCAACAGTTTAAGGCACCTGATTTTAATAAAGTAAAACAAGTGCTAAAATTCCCTGTTATATTTGATGGAAGGAATTTATACAAATCAGAATATTTATCAGATTATGGATTTGAATACTATTCAATCGGTCGACCTAACACCTAGAGTATAATGTGAATTTTGATATTTTTAATGGTGATGCAGATGGCATTTGTGCCTTACATCAATTACGGCTAGCTGAGCCTTGTGATGCTCAACTAATTACGGGTGTAAAACGTGATATAGATTTAGTAAAAAGAGTGCCAGTAGAATTGTATGACAATTTAGTTGTTTTAGATATTTCATTTGACAAAAATAGAAATGCTGTAGAGCAAGCATTGGAGAAAGGTGCTTCTGTTACATATTATGATCACCATTTTGCTGGTGAATTACCTGATAATAAAAATTTAAAATACTTTATAAATACCGCAGCAGAGATATGTACCAGCCTTATTGTTAATCAACAATTAAAGGGGAAGTATGTAAAGTGGGCCATTACAGCGGCTTTTGGTGATAACTTACAAGTTCAAGCGATTGAATTAGCTGATCGCGTAGGTATATCAGCAGCAGATACAGAATTACTTAAAACATTAGGTGTTTTAATCAATTACAATGGTTATGGTTTAAAGATTGAAGATTTATACTTTGCGCCAGATGCATTGTATCAAATAATAAAATGCTACAAAGACCCTTTTGATTTTATTAAAAACGAGAAGGCATTTTTAACGTTAAAGCAAGGTTATGAGTCAGATCTTGAAAAAGTACAAGCTATTATTCCTGATTTACTCACAGATAAACAAGGTATTTATTTACTACCCGACGCTTCGTGGGCAAGACGTATTAGTGGGGTGTATGGTAATATTTTAACCCAACAGACACCAAGCCGAGCCCATGCAGTTTTAAGTTTAATTGACGATAAATATTATGTGGTGAGTGTACGTGCGCCACTAGATTATCGTGAAGGTGCAGATGATCTATGTCGTCAGTTCGAGACGGGCGGGGGCCGTAAGGCGGCTGCTGGAATAAATAAGTTACCGGTTGCGGAATATTCTTTATTTGTAGAAAAATTTAAGCTTCAATTCCCATAACATTAAATGAATAAAGTGACCCAATGTATATTTTAGGGCTATCAGCTTACTACCATGATAGCGCGGTTGCGTTACTTAAAGATGATGAGATTATTGCGGCAGTTCAAGAAGAACGCTTCACACGTAAAAAACATGATGCAGGTTTCCCTCTTAATGGAATTAAGTACTGTTTAAAAGAGGCTGGAATTACATTAAACGATATAGATTCGATAGTTTTTTATGATAAACCCCTTATAAAATTTGAACGTTTACTCGAAACGTATCTAGCATATGCTCCCAAAGGTTTCCGTTCATTTTTAGCTGCAATGCCTATTTGGTTGAAAGAAAAATTATTTCTTAAAACTACTTTAAAAAAAGAATTTGCAAAAATTGCAGGTTGTAAAGAATCCGAACTCCCTAAGTTATTTTTTGCTGGACACCATCAATCGCATGCTGCATCCGCGTTTTATCCTAGTCCTTATGAAAAAGCCAGTGTGTTATGCCTTGATGGCGTAGGTGAGTGGGCAACAACGACCTGTTGGCAAGGTGACGGACATCATCTTAAACTTCTATGGGAGATCGATTTTCCACATTCTCTAGGTTTACTGTATTCAGCATTTACTTATTACACAGGTTTTAAAGTTAATTCAGGCGAATATAAATTAATGGGTTTAGCACCTTATGGTGAGCCTAAATATGTTGACTTAATTCTTGAGCATCTAATTGATTTAAAAGAAGATGGTACTTTTCGTTTAGATATGTCGTATTTTAATTATGCGACAGGCCTGACGATGACAAATGATAAATTCGCTAAGTTATTTGGTGGGCCTGCTCGAAAAGCTGAAACAGATATTGCGCAAAAAGAAATGGATTTAGCACGTTCTATACAAGCTGTAACCGAAGAAGTTGTTTTACGTTTAGCAAGAACTATCCATAAAGAACAAGGCGGTGATAACTTATGCCTAGCAGGTGGTGTTGCCCTTAATTGTGTTTCTAATGGCCGTTTATTACGTGAAGGTCCATTTAAAAATATTTGGATTCAACCTGCTGCGGGTGATGCTGGTGGATCTTTAGGTGCCGCTTTAGTTACTTGGTACGATCATTATGAGAATGCGCGTACTGTTATCGAAAATGATTCTATGAAGGGTAGTTATCTTGGTCCTCAATCTACAACGGAAGAAATAACCACTTATCTCGATTCGATAAATGCTAAGTACGAAGTGTTAGATGACGATGTGCTTATGCCTAAGTTAGCGAAAATACTGTCTTCTGAAAATGTAGTTGGTTGGTTCCAAGGACGAATGGAATTTGGACCACGTTCATTAGGTGGTCGTTCAATTATTGGCGATCCACGTAGTAAAAAAATGCAATCGGTAATGAATTTAAAGATTAAATATCGCGAATCATTTCGTCCATTTGCACCCGCAGTGTTAGCTGAAAAGGTAGAAGACTATTTTGAACATCAAACAAGTAGTCCATATATGTTAATGGTTGCACCCATTATTAAATCTCGACGCGTAAAAATGTCGGAAGAACAAACGAAATTATTTGGCATAGAAAAATTAAAAATAAATCGTTCTGATTTGCCATCAATTACCCATGTTGATTATTCGGCAAGAATACAGACGGTGCATGCTGAAACTAATCCACGTTTTTATGCGTTGATTAAAGAGTTTGAAAACCAAACTGATTGTGCAGTACTTGTAAATACGTCATTTAATGTACGTGGGGAACCTATTGTATGTACACCTGAAGATTCTTACCGTTGTTTCATGAGAACTGAGATGGACTATCTTGTTCTAGAAAATGTGATCTTGGATAAACATGAGCAGCCAGAGTGGAAAAAAGATGAAAGCTGGCGAGATGAATTTGAGTTAGATTAACTGTTTCACACAAAATATTAAAAATTGAAAGAAGATGGATGTAAATGCAAAATATTAATGTCACCAACAAAGAACTAAGAGAATTTGGACTCATTTTTGGTACCATCTTTGTTTTATTATTTGGCCTGTTAATACCGTGGCTCTTTGACAAGTCATTTCCCTTGTGGCCATGGTATGTTTTAGCTTTTATGGGGGGGGTAGCAATCATCTTTCCGCTGGGCTTGAAACCTTTTTTAAAAATATGGATGATGTTTGGCGCGGTGATGGGATGGATTAACACTCGCATCATTTTAGGGTTAGTTTTTTATCTTGTCTTTATGCCTTTTGGTTTGGTCATGAAAGTTTTTGGCAAAGATTTACTATCTCGAAAACTGGATAGCGATGCTTCGACATACCGGGTCGTTCACAAAGAAGAGAATAATTCAAATATGGAGAATCCATTTTAATGTTAGATTTAATAAAAGATTTATGGGGTTTTATGCGGGTGCGTAAAAAATTCTGGTTAGCACCTATTATTTTTATCTTATTGCTACTTGGCGCATTACTGGTTTTAACTCAAGGTTCGGCTGTTGCTCCGTTTATATATACATTGTTCTAAACAGCATAGTTAATATACCCATTCTAAATGAGAGGCTATGGATAGCCTCTCACTACCTATTTGCAGTAATTGCTTGTACGAAACTGACTCTCCCTTTAAAATTCACTTTTAATCATTTCAGGCATTATTTTCTGTGAAATTTCTTCCTATTTTTTTAAATATTAAAGATCAACCCTGTTTAGTTGTTGGGGCTGGGCAGGTTGCTGCACGTAAAATCTTTATGCTCATTCGTGCTAATGCAAAAGTAACTGTTATATCGCCAGAGCTTAGCTCTGAAATTGCTAAATTAGCTGAGCAGAAGCAAATAGTGCATGTTCAGGCCGAGTTTTCTCTGGGTGATGTCGATAATTATCGGGTAGTTATTGCCGCTACAAATAGTCGTCAGGTTAACCAAGCCGTTTATGAAGAGGCTTCCTCTAAGAATATACCTGTTAATGTGGTCGATTCACCAGAATTTTGTAGCTTTATTACCCCTTCAATTATTGATCGCGATCCTGTCCAAATTGCCATCTCTACAGGTGGTTCATCGCCGGTTCTTGCACGCTTACTTCGCTCAAAACTCGAAACCTTTATTCCTTCATCCTATGGCCGCTTAGGTAAACTTGTGGAATCTTATCGAGATAGGGTTAAAGAGATATTTAACCACAATAGCAACCATATTCGAGGATTTTGGGAGCATGTTCTCGAAGGTTCGATAGCTGATATGCTAATTTCAGGTAAAGATTCTGAAGCTAAAAAAGCACTTGAAGAAGCGGTTAATTCCGCAAAAGTACCTGAAGACATTGGTGAAGTGTATCTGGTGGGAGCCGGTCCTGGCGACCCTGATTTATTGACTTTTCGAGCCCTAAGACTCATGCAGCGTGCAGACGTGGTCGTTTATGACCGATTAGTATCCGCGGAAATACTTGAAATGGTTCGCCGTGACGCTGAATTTGTATATGTCGGTAAAGCACGCGATAAGCATGCGGTAAAACAAGAAGGTATTAATGATTTATTGGTTCGCTTTGCTAAAGAAGGCAAAAAAGTCCTTCGTTTAAAAGGTGGAGATCCTTTTATCTTTGGTCGTGGTGGCGAAGAGATAGAAACATTAATGGAAAATGATGTGAGCTTTCAAGTTGTGCCAGGTATTACAGCCGCTGCTGGTTGCGCTGCTTATGCTGGTATTCCTCTAACTCACAGAGATTATGTTCAATCGTGTACTTTCGTAACAGGCCACTTGAAAGATGGTACTGTTAACTTAAACTGGGAAGCTCTTGCTCATAAAGGACAAACGATTGTTTTTTATATGGGATTACATGGCGTTTCAGAAATTTGTAAACAATTAGTTGCTCATGGACTTGATAGCACGACACCTGCTGCATTGGTTGAAAAGGGCACGACACCGCAACAGCAAGTCCATATTGGTAGTTTAGAAACTTTACCTAACATAGTTGAAACAACTGAAATATTACCCCCCACATTAATTATTGTCGGTGAAGTAGTAAAATTACATGATAAACTTGCTTGGTTTGAGCCATCAGGTGCAAAGCCGTTAGCGTATCCAGTTTCAAATTAATAAAAAAAAGATTATTAAAATAAAATGACTTTCGATCCTATGAAAGATTTGTTGACGGC
>Ga0316205_10000842_pt1 | contig 45957 bp, 46 predicted proteins | sample 3monthpyrite_MG_FD_204941 | JGI IMG/M metagenome (GOLD analysis project Ga0316205, IMG submission 204941) | Microbial mat bacterial communities from mineral coupon in-situ incubated in ocean water Damariscotta River, Maine, United States -... | ecosystem: Environmental > Aquatic > Marine >...
GAAGCCAGCGTTTCCTTGAGCTCGGCCTCCATCACCTTCAGTTCTTTTTCGGCCTCTACACGTTTGGCCTTGCCCTCGTCGGCAATACGCAGGCTATCTTCGATGGTTTCAATCAGGTCGGCATTGGCCGCCTTGATAGCGTTGATATCAAAAATACCGCGCTCGATCTCCTCGCGGATCTCCTTATTGGCGATTTTCAGGTTGGCCGCGTTCGAGGTCAGCAATTCGTTGGTCAGGTCATTGGCCTCGCGCACCACTTTGGCGGCATCGCGCGAGCGGCTGATAGTGACTGCCTGCGCCAGCTGGGTTTCCCATAATGGCACGGTATTCACCAAGGTCGAGTTGATTTTGGTAACCAGCGATTTATCGTTTTCCTGCACCAGCCGGATGGAAGGCAGGCTTTGCATGGTTACCTGACGGGTGAGCTTGAGGTCATGCACCCGGCGCTCGAGATCATCACGCGCGGCGCGCAGGTCACGAAGCTCCTGGGCGCGGATCACACCGTCATCTTCGGGCGCTTCCTGCACCACTTTTTCCATTGCCGGAATATCAACGCTGTCAAGCTCTGCGATTTTGGCTTCGCCAGCGGCGATGTAAATCGCCAGTTCATCATAAAAATCGAGGGTTTTTTCATAAAGCCTGTCGAGGCTTTTGATGTCTTTCAGCAACACGGTTTCATGGCTGAGCAGCTCTTCGGTGATCTTGTCGATCTGGTCCTGCACCTGCTCATATTGGGCCATAAACATCGCCACCGGTTTGGCGCGGCCCAAGAGTTTTTCCCACCAGCTCAGCTGGCGATTGGGGTCGAGTTCGTCCACCGAAAAGCCGCGGATCGAGGTTACCATCGAGCGCAGGGCGTCGCCGGCGGGGCCGGCATCCTTGTTGCGCACACCGGCCAGCATTTCTTGCGAGATCACCTGCAATTCGGCCTGCGCTTTTGATCCAAACTGGATGATGGACTGGGTGTTGCCCATATCAAGCTCGCCGACGGCTTTGTCGATCTTGGCCTTCTGGGCGGCATCGACCTGATCGATCACGATCAACTCGCCGGTTACTTCGGGCAGCAGCGCTGTGGTCACGGCTTCCACTTCCTTCAAGCTGGCTTCCGCCTTTTTGCGCACGTCTTCTGTCATAATTTTATCCCCTGTCTAATCTCTGGCCAAATGGCCTTCGCGTTGCAATCTTTCTTGTAAAACTTCTATTTCCACATCCAGATCAGACTGGTTATCGGCCAGCATCAGGGCGCGCTGGCCGGTGAAGCTGGTTTCGAGATCAGTGATCAGGCTGGTGAATGCTTCGCGCTGCACCGGGTCGGCAGAGCGGCGGTTGAGTTCGACAAATTTGACGGTGGCGTCGCGGGCACCGCTCAAATAAACGCTCATATATTTGCGGGCGCGGGTCAGGTCACGCGGGTCTTCCTCGACGGTGCGCAGCATTTCCTGCGCTGAAGAAATCAGGCTATCAACTTTGCGCTCGATAGCACGGTTGTTGATCAGCGCCGCGGCTTTTCTGATGTCTTCAATGATCGCCTCGGCTTTTTCGACCGCGCGGGCCACGCGGTCGGTTTCATATTCATTAAAGCCGGGCAAGCCCTTGCGGCGCATCGGGTCAAAACCGAAGGCAACAATATGGGCCGCAACGGCCAGCCCGCCAAGGCCGATGCCGGTAAACATATTTTGCCCCCAGCCCAGCCATGCCGCCAAAAATACAGCCCCGCCCGACAGGCAAGCGGCAATGAGCTTGCGCGGAAACATCGGGGCGCGGGCAATTTTGCGCTCGTTATAGGCGGTTTCGGCTTTTATGCCTTCGCGCAGGGTCCAGGCCGCCAAAACAAACAGCGCATAGGTGCCAATGGCTATGGCGGCCCCTATCGGTGCGGCCGCCATGATTTTGGAAACCCCGCTCAGCAGCAGTGGAAACGGGGCCAGAAACAACAGCGTAAGCGCAAAGCCGCCGGGCTTGCCGCGGCCTTGCCGCAGCCGCATTTTTTGCGGCTTGGGGGATTCTATATATGGCTCGCTGCCCTTGGCATCGGGGCTGTGCTCGCCGCGGTAGCGCTGCGCGGCCATCAGGATATCCACCCGTATGAACCGGCGGCGGCCGTCCAGATTACGGCGAGCAAAACCCAATAGGCGATGCGTTGAATGGTTTTGCCAGACATGGGGTCTCCGCTTTCCTGATGGTTTGGCGTTAATATATAGGCTCTGGGTGGATATTTCTAGTCATCCACTTCACGCAGGCGTTGAAGCGCCAGTTTCTTTTGAAAACGGGACTGAATGGCCTGCACGATGAACAAAACCGCAATCGAGAAATAGAAGGTTGTTTTATCAAGCGGATTAACCGCGAAGCCAAACAGGGTGAGCTGCCCTTGATGGCCACCTTCTCCAAGCAAAACGATACCCACGATCAGCAAAACAAACAGGCCCAGCACCTCATACATACGGTTTTTCTTGATGAATTCGGCAACGGTGTCGGCCAGCATCAACATGGCGACACCCGAAATGAGTATCGCCAGCGCCAGAACGATAAAAACATCGGTAATTGCGAGGGCTGAAAGCACTGAGTCGAAACTGAAAATCAGGTTCATGAACACGATCATAGTAATAACCGAAGCGGCGGATTTGCGGTTTTTTTCCTCGATCGGGTTTTCGATATGCTCTATTGCCAGCAGATGGCTGATTTCCTTGACGGCGGTATACATGATGAAGGCGCCGCCAAACAGGAATACCAACACTGAAAAATTGAAATTGCCTTCGATAACCCCGACCCAGTTGATGCTGAAAAACGGGGCTTCCAGCGCTTCGATGAGTTGTATCATGACAAACAAAAGCACAATGCGCAGGCCGACCGCGATCAGGATGCCGTATTTTCGGACTTTGGCCTGCTTGTCTTTTGGGGCGCGCCGCGACTCGATGGAGATGTAGAGCAGGTTGTCAAAGCCGAGCACAGCTTGCAGGAAGATCAAAACCCCAAGATTGGCAAAATTTGCAAATGTAAAAAGATCGGCCATCGGAACCCCGTAAAATGCGCTAAAGTTGGCGCTCACAAAGCCACATTTTCGGGCAAAGTGCAAGCGTATCGACCGGGGGCAAACAGTGGCGGCGCGTTGGGTGGTGTGGGGGCTGACAGGCCGCATTCGCGCCGCGCCGAAAAGTCGGCGCATGGTTTTTAGGGCGGGACTTTGAGTATTTAAGAAAGAATGAATTTGCTTAATGGTTGCTTGGCGGCAGGATTTTGCCCGGGTTGAGGATATTTTGCGGGTCAAGCGCGCGTTTTATCAGGCGCATGGTGGTGAGGGCTTCGCCGTGCTCTTCCTGCATATACATTATTTTGCCCATGCCGATTCCGTGCTCTCCGGTTACGGTGCCGCCAAGCGCAATGGCCAGTTTAGCGAGCTGGTGCATAAAGCCCTGCACACGGGCGAACTGGTCGGTATTGTCGGGGTCAAAGCTGAGCGCGCAGTGGAAGTTGCCATCGCCGACATGGCCGACGATGGTGGATACCAGCCCCAGCTCGGCGCTTTTTTCGACGGAGAAGTTGATGGCTTCGGCGAGGCGGCTGATGGGCACACAAATATCGGTTGCCATGGCGCGCAGGCGCGGGGCCAGCGCTTTATGGGCGTAATAGGCATTGTGGCGCATTTTCCAGAGCGCTTCGCGGGTTTCGGTTTTTGTGGTCCATTTGAAACCATGGCCGCCAAATTCTGCCGCGATCTCGCCGAATTGCCCGGCTTGTTCGGCCACCCCGGTTCGGGAGCCGTGAAACTCGATAAAGAGATGCGGGGTTTCGGGCAGGCTGGTGCCGTCAATGATGTTGAAGCCGCGCACCATATTGGCGTCGACCAGTTCGATCCGGGCCATTGGAATGCCGGACTGTATGGTGGTGATTACCGTATTCACGGCGGCATCAATGCCGGGAAAGGCGCAGGTTGCGGCCGAAATGCCCTCGGGCTGGCCTTGCAGGCGCAAGGTGAGCTCGGTGATGATGCCGAGCGTGCCTTCTGAGCCGATCATGAGTTTGGTGAGATCATAGCCGGCGCTTGATTTGCGCGCGCGGCTGCCGGTGCGGATGATGCTGCCATCGGCCATGACGACTTCCAGCGCCAGCACGTTTTCCTTCATGGTGCCATAGCGCACGGCAGTGGTGCCCGAAGCACGGGTTGCCGCCATGCCGCCAAGGCTGGCATCGGCCCCCGGATCAACCGGAAAAAACAGGCCGGTGGCGCGAAGGTCTTCGCCCAGCCGCTTGCGGGTTACACCGGGCTGGACGACCACATCCATATCTTCCGCATTTACCTTGAGCACCGCGTTCATGCGCGACATATCAAGGCTGATGCCGCCTTCAATGGCAAGGTGGTGCCCCTCAAGCGAGGTGCCGGTGCCATATGCCACAATCGGGCAGGCATGCGCGGCGCAGATTTTAACGATTTCGGCAACGTCGCCAGTATTTTCGGGGAAGGCGACCGCATCGGGCGGGGTGGCCGGGAAATAGGTTTCGTTTTGGCCGTGCAGTGCCAAAACGGCGTCAGCAGTTGAAAGCCGGTTGCCCAGAAGCGGTTTGAGGGCTGCAATAGCGGTTTCAATCGTCATCGGCTTCTCCTATTCTGCGGCAAAGGCTATGCGCTGAATTGCGAAAAGGAAAGCTGGAATATGACGAATTCAGACGGGCATGACGGCCCCTATGCCGCGCCGGTAAAGCTTGCCCTGCGGCGGGTGCCGCCCGAGTGGATAGACTATAACGGCCATATGAATGTTGCCTATTATACAATGGCCACCGATCAGGCGATCGATATTTTTCTGGAGCAGGAGCTGGGCATGGGCGAGGCCTATGCCGCGCGGGTTAACCAGGGGCCCTATTCGCTGCAAAACAACGCGTGCTATATTGCCGAATTGCTGGAAGGGGCGGGGTTTACGGTTGAGGTTCAACTGATCGACCATGATGAAAAACGCATGCACCTTTATCTGGAATTGAAAAATGAGGCCGGGCATGTGGCGGCTACTACCGAGTGTTTGCTGATGAATGTTGACCATATCACCCGCCGCTCTGCCCCTTATGAAAGCACAATAGCCAAACGCCTGCAAACCATGCAAAGCAGCCACAATGCTTTGCCGCGGCCCAAAGGGCTGGGCGCGGTCGTGGGTATCCGGCGGAAAGGTTAGCGGGTGCTGTCAGATTTCCGACATTTCCTGACCCAAAAAGGCCGAGCGGCCCGGGCCGAGCTAAGGCAGGCTTGGCGCAGCTTGCGCCAGCAGGGGCCGAGCCAGATCCAGTTTTGGCTGATCGCTTTGGTGGTCGGGGTGGCGGCCGGCATGGCGGCGATGGGGTTTCGGGTCGGCATTGGCTATTTGCAGGACTTTTTTTACGGGGCGTCTGACAGGGCATTGCACTCAAAGCTAAGCACTTTGCACTGGGCCTGGGTGGTGGGCATTCCGGTTGCGGGCGGGCTGGCGGTGGGCATTATTATGCACCTTTTCAGCGAGGTGAAGCGGGCGCAATCTTTGGCGGAGGTGATCGAGGGGGCCGCCTTGCGGGATGGCAGGGTAAACGAGCGCGAGGGGCTGGTTTCGACCCTTGTTTCGCTGATCACGCTTTCCACCGGCGGCTCCACTGGGCGCGAAGGGCCGGTGGTGCACCTTGGCGCGGTGATTTCGAGCTATGTATCGGGCCTGATACGGGCCGATGGCATAACCGCGCGCGACCTGATGGGCTGTGCGGCGGCGGCGGCGGTTTCGGCTTCGTTCAACGCGCCGATTGCGGGCACGCTTTTTGCGCTCGAGGTCGTGTTGCGACATTTTGCAATGCGCGCCTTCGCGCCTATCGTGATTGCCTCGATAACGGGCACGCTGGTGAGCCGCTGGCAAATGGGCAACGTGACCGAATTTGTGCTGCCGGTTTCGGATATCGAATTTTACGTCGAACTGCCGGCGTTTTTGCTGCTCGGGCTGCTTTCCGGTTTTGTGGCTTTTGTTCTTATTCGTTCTATTTTTTTGGCGGAGGATTTCGGCGATTTGGTGCAAAAGGCGACCGGCATGCCAAATTGGCTGCGCCCCGCGGTAACCGGCGCGCTGCTTGGCATTATCGCGGTCTGGTTTCCACATATTATCGGGGTGGGGTATGAAACCACCTCACGGGTGTTGACCGGGCAAATCGGGTTTTGGATGGTGATAGGCTTTGTGGTGGTGAAAATCGCGGCGGTGTCGATCACCATTGCCGGGCGCATGGGGGGCGGCATTTTTTCGCCCTCGCTGATGATCGGCGCAATGACCGGGCTGGCCTTTGGCTATGTGGCCACTGCCATAGCGCCCGAGCTTTCGGGGGCCGAAACGCTTTATGCGCTTGCGGGCATGGGCGCGGTGGCCGCAGCGGTGCTGGGCGCGCCGATTTCGACCACGCTCATTGTGTTTGAACTTACCGGAGATTGGCAGGCCGGCGTGGCGGTGATGGCCTCGGTATCCTTGGCATCGGCGCTGAACTCGAAACTGGTGGACCGCTCCTACTTTCTTACCCAGCTTAAAAGGCGCGGCGTGAAGCTGGCCGAGGGGCCGCAGAGCTATTTGCTTGCCACCATTTCGACAGGGCGGCTGATGCGGGTGATAGGCGCCGAAGACGGCCCGAGCGAAACCCGCTGTTTTGAGCTCATGGAACATGGCGTAAGCCTGCCAAGCGATGCAACGCTTGAATCTGCCTTTGACCAGTTCCAAAATGGCAAGATCGAAATGATTCCGATCGTGGAACCGCCGAAAAAAGAAAGCAGCGCGCCGGAAATTCTTGGCGCGCTGTTTTATGTGGATGCGCTTCGGGCCTATAACCGTGCGCTGGCTGAAATTGCCCGCGAAGAACATTCCTGAGGGCACCCCACACTCTTTACCCAACCATTTAGCCAAGGCTCCCGCCCGTCAGGGCAGATTTGCAGGCAAATCAGCCCCTCCCGTTGGGCGTGGCCTCGCCTGCGGCTCGGCGGTCTGCTTGGCTTGGGGCGCGCTATTCGGGCTTGTCAGTTGGCCAGCTTTGCCAAGGAAACGGCTTTTCCTCGGTCGCACCGGTTTGAAAGGCGATCACTGCGCGAAACCAGCGGCCCAAGCCCCGGCCAAAGCGGGTGAGTTCGTCGTTTTTGCTGCCCTTTATCAGCAACCATATAAACTGGATAACCGTAACAACAGCCAGCACGGTGCCCGCCAATTCCAGTAAAAGCAGAAAGATCAGCATAAAAAGCCCCCGCATCCACGCGGTTTTGCGGTCAGGATGTGTTTGAATGTTTGATGTATCGGCCATTTTCGATGCTCCTATCACCTCATGTGAACAATATTAACATAAGCTGATTCAGGTAGATATCAAGGGGCTGCGCTACAGGATTCCGAGGGCGGCGAGCTCGGCCTGAAGCGCTGCGGGCAGGGTCTCCTTGCCTTCAATATAGGGCTGTGCGATTTCGGGTGCGTCTTCCGGCTGCAGGTAGCGCCAGCCCTGAAACGGGCGGCGCGGCTGCGGGTGGGTGTGGAAAAGCTGCGGGTTGAGCACAATCGCGCAGCGGCGGATACCATCCTCGCCGATCACCTCCTCCAGCGCCTCGATGCGCTGGCAGGATTGCACCATGCCCTTGATTACCCAAAATATGCTGCCGCCTGCCAGCAGCTCGGCCTCCCGCCGCGGCCACATGCGGGTGATGTGGCGCAGCTTGCCGTTTTGGGCCAGCCAGTTTGCCTGCCACGCGGCTTGGGTCTCAACGGTTTCGGTGCCAACGCTAAGTTTTATCATGTGTAATTTCGCCATCTTTGTTAACCTAGTGTTAACCCAAGCCATCGTCACCCTGATTCTCGGTTTGTTCTTGAAATAATGCTCAACCCGCTTTAGGCTGAGCGCCCGCCCCGCCAACGGAGAACCGTTAATGCCCGATTCCGCCCCTACTCCTGACTCCGCCCCTACTCCTGATTCCGCCCCTACTCCTGATTCCGCCCCCGCCCTCGCCCCAAACGACCCGTGGCAGAGCATTTCAGTAGATGTGCTGCGCGAAAAATATGCCAAAGGCGAAGAAAAAGAACTGGGTGGCGAAGCCATGGTCGCCGCAATACGTGCACGCGTGGCGCGGGCCTTGGCGGCAGGGGATGCCGGGGCCAATGAAGCCGATTTTCGCGCGGCGCTGGCGCGCGGCTTTATTCCGGGCGGGCGGATAAACTCGGCCGCCGGGGCCGACATAAAAAGCGCCACCCTCATCAATTGCTTTGTGCAGCCGGTCGGCGATAGTGTTTCTTCCACCGTTGATGGCAAGGTCGGCATATACCATGCCCTGCGGCAAGCGGCCGAAACCATGCGCCGTGGCGGCGGCGTGGGCTATGATTTTTCCAGCATCCGCCCGCGCGGGGCGCGGGTAGCGGGCACCGACAGTTCGGCCTCGGGGCCGGTTTCCTATATGCATGTGTTTAACCAGTCTTGCGCCACGGTAGAAAGTGCTGGCGCACGGCGGGGCGCCCAAATGGGTGTGCTGCGGGTGGACCACCCCGACATCGAGGAATTCATCAGCGCCAAGCGCAGCAAGGGCCAGCTCAGCAATTTCAACATTTCAGTCGGGGTCAGTGATGCCTTTATGCGCGCAGTTGATGCCGATGCCGATTTCGAGCTGGTGCACAAAGCCGAGCCCTTTGCCAAAGCAGGGCAAAACAGCGGCGGCAAATGGGTTTATAAAACCATCAATGCCCGCGCCCTTTGGCAGCAAATCATGCGCAACACCTATGAAGCTGCCGAACCCGGGGTTTTGTTTCTTGACCGGATCAATGCGGAAAACAACCTCCATTATTGCGAGGTGATAGAGGCAACCAACCCCTGCGGCGAAATTCCGATTCCCGATCATGGCTGCTGCTGCCTTGGCTCGATGAACCTGACCCGTTTTGTGGAGGAACCGTTCGGCGAGGCGCGCTTTAACAGCAAGGCATTTGCCGGGGTTGTGGCGACAGCGGTGCGTATGCTGGATAACGTGCTCGATGTTACCGTTTGGCCACTACCCGAGCAGGCAAAGGAAGCCGCCAACAAGCGCCGTATCGGGCTTGGGTTTACCGGCCTTGGCGATGCGCTTATCATGCTGGGTTTGCGTTATGATAGCGCGGCAGCGCGGGAATTTGCGGCGGATATTACCCGGCAAATGCGCGATGCGGCCTATTTGGCGAGCGTTGAGCTGGCCAAAGAAAAGGGGGCGTTTCCGCTGTTTGAGGCCGACAAGTTTATAGCTTCCGGCATGGCCAGCCGCTTGCCGGACGATATTCGCCACGCCATTGCCACCCACGGTATCCGCAATTCACACCTGCTTTCCATTGCTCCCACCGGCACCATCAGCCTTGCCTTTGGCGATAATTGCTCGGGCGGCATAGAGCCGGCATTCGCGTGGTTTTACACCCGTAAAAAACGCGAGCCCGATGGCAGCATGGCCGAGTATCGCGTGGAAGATTACGCCTACAGGCTTTACCGCGAGGCGGGTGGCGACGAGGCGCATCTGCCCGGGGCCTTTGTCAGCGCCATGCAGATTTCGGCGCTCGACCATATGAAAATGCAGGCCGCGATTCAGCCCTATATCTGCGCGGCGATTTCAAAAACCGTGAATGTGCCGGCCGATTACCCTTTTGCGGATTTCGAAGCGCTTTATATGCAGGCATGGAAGGCAGGGCTGAAGGGCATAACCACCTATCGGCCCAATGATATTACCGGCTCGGTGCTGTCGGTTGACGGCGAGGCATTGCCTGCCCCCCCCGATTTCAGCGCCCCGATGGACAGGCCGCTGGCGCTGGAAGGCAACACCTATAAAATGCGCTGGCCCGAAAACGAACACGCGATTTATATCACCATCAATGATGTGATGGTTGATGGCCAAAGGCGGCCCTTTGAAGTGTTTATCAATTCCAAAAACATGGAGCATTATGCCTGGACAGTGGCGCTCACCCGGATGATCTCGGCGGTGTTTCGGCGCGGTGGCGATGTCAGCTTTGTGGTGGAAGAACTCAAAGCGGTGTTTGACCCGCGTGGTGGCGCCTGGATGGGCGGCAAATATATCCCCTCGATTCTGGCGGCGATTGGCGGGGTGATCGAGGGGCATCTGGTGGCCATCGGATTTATGGAAGCCGGCGGTGCCCTGAAGGCCGACCCCCATGCCGAGCTAAACGCCAATCCGGTGGTTAAACCGCGCGGCCCGGCCTGCCCGAAATGCGGCCAATACGCGCTGCGCATGCAGGAAGGCTGCATGGTATGTATGGAGTGCGGCTATAGTAAATGCGGCTGAGCTCAGCAGTTTAGGGAAGCGGTGACAACCTCGGTATCGGCTTCGATATCGGCCAAATTCACTTGGCAACCGGTTGCACGGTTTATCGCAATAACAGCGGCGGCCTTTATGGCGGGAGCCCCGCCGGGCAAACGGCCGGAAAGCCGGATCGCCTGCGCCAGATTTTCGCGCCGATACACATCAAACCGCACACCGGAAACCTGTTGCGCCAACGGTGCCGACCCCATGAAAAAAGGGCTGGGGGAGGAGCAGGCACCCAAAAAAGTGACGAAAGTCAGCGCCAACCCTTTATGAAATGCCATTTGCCCAACCTTCCCGCGCTTTACAGCCATTTGGCGGGAAAACCCTTAACACTTGGTTAACCAAACCACACAGGGCGCTTAAGCCCGTAGCAAGGGCCGCGCCAGTTCAACCGCTTTTTTGAAAGCCTTTTCGGCCCCGTAAGGCGCGTTGACCAGCAACAACCCGCTGCCGGTCATGCCTTGGCCATCTTTCAGGGCAAAGCTGACTTCGTGGCGAAAATAGGGCAGTTTCAGGTTGTCAATCAGCTCAACATGGCGGGCGGCGGGCAGCAGTGGATACCAGAGCAGCACCGTGGCCTCGGGCCATTTGGCCATAAGCTGGCGGGTAAACTCGGCGGCTTGGATATATTCGGTTTTCACCTCGTATGAGGGGTCAACCAGCACCAGCCCCTTGCGCGGTTTGGGCGGTGAAAGCGCAAGCACGCCCTCATAGCCGTCACGCTTGTGAATGGCGGTGTTTTCCGCGCGCAAATTCAAACGAAGCCCGCGATATTCAGCCGGATGCAGCTCCATCAGGTGCAGCTGGTCTTGCGGGCGCAGCAGGGTTTGCGCGATCAACGGCGAGCCGGGATAGGCATTGCTTCCATGGCGGGTGCGGGTGTGTGCCAAGGCCGTTGCCAGCGGGCAATCGGGCAGGATGAGCGCCTGAATGCCCTCCAGCGCTTCGCCGGTCTTAAGCGCTTCTGGGGTGCCGAGATCATAAAGCCCGCGCCCGGCATGGGTTTCCAGATAGGAAATACCGCGCGCTTTTCGGGTGAGCAGGCTGAGCAGCCCGGCCAAAACCAGATGCTTGTGCAGGTCTGCCGGGTTTCCGGCATGGTAGCTGTGTTGATATGAAAGCATGGTGGCTTCTCTCCCGTTTTCCCTTCCATAGCCGCAATTGCGGGCATTGGCCAGAAAATGCGCTGACGGCGGCACCGCTTTCATTGCCCGGCAGCTTGCTGTTGACTCCCCCCCGCAAACCCTTATAACCCCGCCATCCGCTCCCGCGAGGGAGTGGCCAATTTTGGTGTTTGTGGACCCCGCAAGGGGAAGCCTGTCATTCGGCAATAAGGCCGGGTAAGGAAAGCACCTTTCATATCCCCCCGGGGAGCCTCGAAAGGAACCAGCTCGTGACTAAACGTACAGCTGCCAAGTATAAAATTGACCGCCGCATGGGCGAAAACATTTGGGGCCGCCCCAAATCTCCCGTTAACCGCCGCGAATATGGCCCGGGCCAGCACGGCCAGGGCCGAAAGCAAAAACTGTCGGATTTCGGCACCCAGTTGCGCGCCAAGCAAAAGCTCAAAGGCTATTATGGCGACGTGACCGAAAAACAGTTCCGCCGTATCTTCTCCGATGCCGAGCGCATCAAGGGTGATACCGGTGCCAACCTGATCGGCCTGCTCGAGCGCCGTTTGGACGCGGTTGTTTACCGCGCCAAATTTGTGCCCACCGTTTTTGCGGCCCGCCAGTTTGTAAACCACGGCCACGTTACCGTAAACGGCCAGAAGGTAAACATTGCCTCTTACCGTGTGAACGAGGGTGACGTGATCGCCGTGCGCGAAAAATCCCGCCAGATGGGCCTTGTGCTGGAAGCCATCGGCTCGCCCGAGCGCGACACACCCGAATATATGAACGTGGATCACGCCAAGCTGACCTGCGAATTCCTGCGCACCCCCACCCTATCGGATGTGCCTTATCCGGTAATGATGGAACCAAACCTCGTGGTGGAATTCTACGCGAAAAACTAAGGTTTTTTGCCACCTGTCCAAAGAAAGGGCCGCGCCGTTGCGCGGCCTTTTTTGTGCAGCGAAGGCGGCACTACCCCAAAAAATACTGCCCGAGATAAAGCACCGCCATGCCGCCAAATATCGCGCCGAGCACCGAGCGGAACCACGCGCCAATGGCCAAGGCCGCCAAGGCCGCCATGCCGCGCGCCGGGTCAAGGCTGCCACCGGTGGCCGCGGGCCAGGCCACCAGCGGGGCCACCAGCCCCGGCATCACCGCCACCGGCACATAGCGCAAATGCCGGATCAGCCATTCGGGCAATTGCCGCCCCCCGAGCAGGCCAAGAAATGAAAACCGGATCAGGAAAGTGCCGATCCCGAGCGTTATGATCAATATCCAGACGGTGGTATCACTCATGCCGGTTTCTCCATTCGTTTTTCAATGGCCGCACCGGTGATCATGGCCAAAATAGCCGCGACCATCAACCCGCCATTATAAGGCACCCATGCCAGTGCCAGCGCCACCAAAACCGATGTAAAACCTGCCGCAATATGCGGCAGGCTGCGAAGCGCGGGCGCAAAAAGCGCGATAAAGGTGATGGGCACCGCGAAATCGAGCGCAAATTCGGGCGGAATGGCCTTGCCCGCCACCGCGCCGACATAGGTAAAAATATACCAAAGCGGGGCAATGGGCGAAATCGCGCCAAAATAAAAGGCGAGCTTGTCCGGCAAGGGCCGCGCCGGGTTATTCTCATACTCGGCAACGGCCACGGCGTAGCCCTGGTCCAACATGAAATAGGAGACAATCGCGCGTTTCCACAAAGCTGCCTTACCCAGATGCGGGGTGAGCGAGGCAGAATACATCGCCATGCGCATATTGATAGCCAGCCCGGTGAGCAGCGCTATAAAAACCGGTGCCCCGTCAACCAAAAGCTGCAAAGAGGCAAATTGCGCCGCACCGGCAATCACCAGAATGGTCATCGCCATGGTTTGCACGATATCAAGCCCGGCTTCGGTGGCCACAACCCCGAACAAGAGCGCAAACGGGCCGACCACCAAAATAAAAGGCGCGCCCGCCCGAAATCCTTGCCAATATGCGCTGCCCATGCTGGACATCTCCCGGTGATAAATGCAACCTCCTGCCTATAGCGCGGCAAGCAAAGCAAAGACAATCATGAGTTTTGAGAGATGAGCCAACCAAGCCCGAAACCAAAGCCGGTTCTGCCCTCTAGCCCGGCGGCGCGGATTGCCGGGGTTATTTTGGCAGGTGGCCGCTCAACCCGCATGGGCGGGGGTGATAAATGCCTGCTCCCGCTCAACGGTGTGCCAATGCTGGCAAGAGTGATCACGCAACTAGCGCCGCAGGTGCAGGCGCTGGCCCTCAATGCCAACGGCGACCCGGCGCGCTTTGCCGGTTTTGGCCTGCCGGTGGTGGCAGACGCATTTTCGGGCTTTGCCGGGCCCTTGGCCGGGGTGCATGCCGGCATGGAATGGGCGGCGGGGCAGGGCTTTACCCATATTGTTACCGTTGCTGCCGATAGCCCGTATTTTCCGCCGCGGCTGGTAACCGGGCTGCAATTTGCCTGTGAAGCCAGCCAGCAGCGGCAGGCGATGGTGCATGCGCCGCGTGAAGGTGGCGGCTATTTCCGGCAGCCAACCTTTGCGCTCTATGATGTGGCCTTGCGCGGGCAGTTGCACGAGGCCCTCGAGGGCGGGGTGCGCAAAGTGATTCAGTGGGTTGAACCGCTGGGCTGTGCGCATATTGTGTTTGAAGGCTTTGGCGAGGATCCGTTTTTCAATATCAACACGCCGGAAGATCTGGCTGCGGCAGAGAGGAGGGCCTAATATGCAAAGCATAACACTTCTGACAGGGATTTGCAGGCGCGCCCCTTTGGGCCAGGCGCACGAATGCCAAACGACCGATACCCTTGGCGCGGAGGCGGCTGATGCCTGATCTGCCACCGCTAGCAAATGATTGTTTTGCCCTGCCCCAAGGCACAAACTGGACACCGGTAGCCGATGCGCTGGCGCATTTACAAAGCCATTTGCGCTGTGTGGCCAAAGCCGAAACCCTGCCCATTGCCCGGGCCGCCGGGCGGATACTGGCCGCGCCGGCCCGCGCCATCCGTGCCAACCCGCCAACCGCGAATGCAGCGGTTGACGGCTATGGCTTTGCCCATGCGGGGCTTGCAGGCGACGGGGTTGAAAGCCTTGCGCTATTGCCCGGGCGTTCGGCAGCGGGGGCGCCATTTGGTGGCGTAGTGGCGCTGGGCCAAGCCGTGCGGATACTGACAGGGGCATCGCTGCCTGCGGGGGTTGATACCGTTATTATGCAGGAAGATGTGCAGGTAGAGGCAGGCAAGCTGCGCTTTGAAAGCGGGCTTAAAGCCGGTGCGAACTGCCGAAAAGCAGGGGAAGATGTGCCAGCGGGCGCGGTGGCGCTGGAAGCCGGTATGCGCCTCGGGCCGCAGCAGCTGGGCCTCCTGGTGGCGCTCGGGGTGGCCGAGCTGCGGGCCTATCGGCGCTTGCGCGTGGGCGTTATCTCAACCGGTGATGAATTGTGCCAAGCTGGCGAAACCGCCAGCGACCACCAGATATATGATGCCAACCGCCCCATGTTGCTTGAGTTGCTGCACGATTGGGGCTTTGAGCCGGTTGACCTTGGCGTGGTAAAAGATGACAGCACCGCCGTAATTGCCGCCCTTGATGCCGCCACCCAAAGCTGTGACGCCTTGCTGACCTCGGGCGGGGCATCTGCGGGGGATGAAGACCATATGTCGGCGGCGCTGGCGCAAAAAGGCAGCCTCAATTTGTGGCGGATTGCCATTAAGCCCGGCCGCCCTTTGGCGCTGGCGCTGTGGCAGGGTATGCCGGTTTTTGGCTTGCCCGGAAACCCGGTGGCAGCCTTTACCACCGCGCTTGTTTTTGCGCGACCGGCGCTTGGTTTGCTGGCCGGGCAGGGCTGGCAACTGCCGCAGCCCTACCTGCTTCCCGCCGCTTTTGAAAAAACCAAAAAGGCGGGCAGGCGCGAATATTTGCGGGCGCGGCGGTTGGCCGATGGCACGGTCGAGGTTTTCCGCTCGGAAGGGTCGGGGCGCGTTTCGGGGCTTTCATGGGCCGAAGGCCTTGTCGAGCTGCCCGATGAAGCGCTGAGCATCACCAGAGGTGACCTTGTTACCTTCCTGCCGTTTTCGGGGTTTAGATAGGCACCTAGCCAAACATGCCGCTGACACGGCCGAGCAGCATAAAGGTGCGGCCGGTGCGGGTGTTGGCGAGTTTTTCGATCTGGGCATCGCTGCCCTCGGCGCTGAAATCGCGCAAAATAATATCAAACTGGCGCTGGAAATGCAGCGCCGCATCCCGAAAGATGGGGTCACTGCGCATCCGGGAGCGCACCTTGGCCACGGCGGCCGGGTCATGTATGCCGCCAACAGCGGCCACTTCTTCGCCACGCGCGCCCTCGGCAAAGCGCCGCCATAGCGCCGCCGGCGCGATTTCGGGCGAGAGATCATCGGTGTAGATGCTGTCTTGCGAGAGCAGATTCATGATATCTTCGGCGGCCCGCAGGCACTGGGAGGTGTTTCTGTGCCCCATCGCGATTCGCAGGGCGCGAAAGCCGTCTTTGTCTTTTTCGTCGGTCGGAAAATTTAGCGCGTGCAAAAGCTCGTCCCAGTTCAGGCTTTCGCCTTTATCGGCAGAGGTAATGGCAGCCGGTGCTGCTTCAGCCGCGTTCTCGGCATCGGCCTGTGCAACCCGGGCTTGCAATAGCGCGACCAGCGCCTTTTCTACCTGTTGCATCTGGGCGCTCAGAGCGGCAAGCTTGGCATTGGTTTCGGCGCCGCCCTTGGGGGCGGGTGTGATCCGCGCGGCAGGGTTGCCCGCGGGCGCCCCTTGGGCCCGGTTGAGCAAGGCGGCAAGATCTCGCGCATCCCGCTGCATTTCGGCCATCCGGCGCAGCAGCAAAACCGCGATCCAGACCAGTATAACCGGCAAGGTCGCCGCAAAAATAAATAGCAGAACCTCGAGCGAAACCGGCCCCTGAGGCTCGACACCCTCGCCGATCAAGCCAAAATATCCGACCCCGTATGCGCTGAGGCCAATGACCCACAACACACTGAAAATAGTGGCAAAAAGGGGTTCCCGCCCCTCAATTCTGCTCTGACTAAAGCCGCCGCCAAGCCTGTTCATGAGGGGGATTCTCCTGCCTGCCTAAATGAATTTTACGCTCAAAACCTCGTAACTGCGCACACCGCCCGGGGTGCGCACCTCTACGCTATCGCCTTCTTCCTTGCCAATCAATGCCCGCGCCAGCGGTGATTGCAGGTTGAGCAGATGTGCATCGATATTGGCTTCGTGCTGCCCGACAATCTGATAGGTGATTTCCTCGTCGGTATCTTCGTCGGCCAGTTCCACCGTTGCGCCGAATTTGATGGTGCCGGACAGTTTGGAAACATCAATAATTTCGGCCAAGCTGAGCACCGCTTCCAACTCCTTGATGCGGCCCTCGATATGGCTCTGTTCTTCGCGCGCGGCATGGTATTCGGCGTTTTCCGACAGATCACCATGGGCGCGGGCCTCGGCAATGTCTTTGATCACCTGCGGGCGCCGCACGGTTTTCAGCGCTCTGAGTTCGGATTCCAGCCGGGCCTGACCGGCGGCAGTGAGGTGAATTTTTTCCAATAGACTACTCCGGTGAATGCCCCGTTCCTTGCATGCGGGGCTTTAGGCGCAAATCTTATGGGCCGCGCCCGCAATCGGCAAGGGGTTGTTGTGTTTTGTTGCGGTGGGTTGAAAAGGCCGCTACTAGAAGTTTGGTGTTTTCATTAATATGGCGATCGGGGGGCGAGATCATTTCAACGCGGGGTAAATGGCTGATCGCGGCGCTCGGGCTGGGGTTCACAGCACTTGGGCTTTGGTATTATATGCGTAGCTTGCCGCCTGATTTAATGTCGCTTTATCTGGCGGGCTGGTTTTTCAACCTTGGGCAGGGCGCGGAAATCTACCAATACGCCATTGCCGATCTTTTTGTGTTTGATTTTCCGGAAAGCTGGGGCGCGGTGGCAGCGCAGCGGGGCTATAGCAGCACGGAGCTATATCCGTTTTTATACCCTCCTTATATTGCCGCTTTTTTTGCACCGCTTTCCACGCAATTGGACGCTGCCGGGTTTTCACTGGTTTTATACATTGTGCACCTGCCCATGGTGTTTGCCTCGATTTTACTAAGCTGGAAGGTCGCCGGACAGCCGGGGCATTGGGGGGTTTGGCTGGCGGTGGCACTCGGGTTGTTCTTTGTGACAGCGGGCGGCTTGCTGGCATTGGCGCAAAACCAGCTGCAAATTACCATCGTGTTTATCCTGCTGCTGGGTTTTGAGCGCTATCAGGCGGGAAAATTGCGGCTGGCGGCGGTGCTTTTTGCGCTGGCAGGCAGCATTAAAATTGCGCCAATGGCTGTGGGCGTGCTGTTTTTGGCGCGCAAACAGTGGCGGGGCGCGGGCACTATGGCAGGGGCAGGCCTGCTCATTTTGGCTGGCAGTGTTTTATGGGCCGGTGTTTGGCTGCATCAGGCCTATGCCGCGCAGCTTGCCGAGATTGGCGACAATGTCTATATCAACCGTCAAAACTGGAGCCTTTACTCACTGCTTTATCAGCTTGAGGCCCTGTTTGAAGGGGCCAGCTTGGGTAGCGGCATTGACGTGACAACGGTGGAAACGGCACCCGCATGGCTCAAACTGGTGAACGCATCGGTGCTAATATTGGGTATTATCTGGGTGTGGAAGCGCTTTCGGCCCGGCGTAAAGCGGCATCAGGAAGTGGCGCTTTTTGTCTTTCTGCTCACAATTTTAGGGCTGACCAGCCCTTTGGGATGGTCGCATAATTTTATCCCGATGGTCTATTTTGCCCCGGCATTGCTTTACTGGTTTTCGCAGCGTATCGGCGTGCTGGTGATCTCTGCCGTATTTGGTGGGCAAATGCTTTTACTGCAATTGTATCTGGCCACGCAATACACGGGGTTAAACTGGGCGCAAATGGCGGGCACCTCTGCGGTTTTGCTCGGTGCCGCGGTATTCGCCTTTGTTTCAGCCCGCCCCGAGGTCGCAAATAGTGCAGATGACGCCGTGTCGTGATTGACGGGCGGGGCTGGGCCTGCGATAAATATTGCAATGCAATATTGGGGGGTGGCATGGCCGATACAGAACGCGAAACGATGGATTTTGATGTAGTGATTGTGGGGGCCGGGCCAGCCGGGCTTTCTGCCGCCATTCGTCTTAAACAGCTTGATGCCGATCTCGATGTTGTGGTGCTGGAAAAGGGCTCCGAAGTCGGGGCGCATATTCTTTCCGGCGCGGTGCTGGATACCTGCGGGCTGGATAAGCTTATACCCGATTGGGCCGCGCGCGGAGCGCCGATCAAAACCAGAGTGAAAAAAGACCGGTTTTTGATGCTCGGGCCCGCCGGCGGGCTGCGCCTGCCCAATTTTTTACTGCCGCCCTTGATGAATAACCACGGCAATTACATCGTTTCGATGGGCAATGTGACCCGCTGGATGGCCGAACAGGCCGAAGCGCTGGGTGTGGAAATATTCCCCGGCATGGCCTGCTCGGAGCTGGTTTATGGCGAGGATGGCGCGCTCAGCGGCGTTGTCGCCGGTGAATTTGGCCTTAATGCCGATGGCACGCCGGGGCCATCTTATGAGCCGGGCATGGTGCTGAACGGCAAATATGTGTTCCTGTCCGAAGGGGCGCGCGGCTCGCTTTCCAAGCAAGTGATCGCCAAATTCGAGCTGGATAAAGACGCGGATGTGCCAAAATTCGGCCTCGGGATCAAAGAGATTTGGGACGTAAAGCCGGAAAACCATAACGAGGGCGAAGTAACCCACACCATGGGCTGGCCGCTGGGCTGGAAGGCAGGCGGCGGCTCTTTCATGTATCACCTTGAAAACAATCAGGTATATGTGGGTTATATCGTCGATCTCAACTATAAAAACCCGCATCTTTCACCCTATCACGAGTTTCAGCGCTGGAAGCACCACCCGATGATTTCCGAGGTGCTAAAAGGCGGCAAGCGTGTGGCCTACGGCGCGCGTGTGGTCACCAAGGGCGGCTTTCAGTCTATCCCGAAGGCCTGCTTTCCGGGCGGGGCGCTGCTGGGCTGTTCGGCTGGTTTGGTCAACCTGCCGCGCATCAAGGGCAACCATAATGCCATGCTTTCCGGTATTGCCGCGGCGGAGGCGGCGCATGCGGCCATCAAGGCGGGCCGTTCGGGCGATGAATTGACCGAATATAACACCGGGCTGCGCGAAGGCCCCATCGGTAAAGACCTCAAACCGGTGCGCAATGTTGCGCCGCTCAACGCCCGCTTTGGGCCGCTGGGTGGCATGGTGTTTGGCGGTTTTGATATGTGGGTGGCCAATATCTTCAAATTCAACCCGCTCGGCACCTTGAAACACGGCAAAAACGATGCGCAATCCACCGGCAAGGCGGCCGATCATCCGGTTATCGACTACCCGCGCCCCGATGGTGTGCTCAGCTTTGACCGGCTCACCAATGTCAGCTTTTCGGCCACCAACCACGCCGAGGATGAACCCTGCCACCTGAAACTGGCCGACCCTGACCTGCCGATCAGCGTCAACCTGCCGGAATACGCCGAACCGGCGCAGCGCTATTGCCCCGCCGGTGTATATGAGGTTATCCGCGATGATGACGGCAGCAACCCGCGCTTTCAGATCAATGCGCAAAACTGCGTGCATTGCAAAACCTGTGATATCAAAGACCCGAGCCAAAATATCACATGGGCCTGCCCGCAAGGGGGCGAGGGGCCGAATTACCCCAATATGTAGGCGCGTTTTTTCATCACAAGCGCGTTGGAGTGATTGCACTCCGGCGCGGCCCTGCCTATCCTAAAGAAAACACGCGCGGAGTGACCTATGCCGAATATTTTAAAATCCCTTTCTCTCGCCGCGGCGCTGGCGCTTTCGGCGGTGCCGGTGGCGCGGGCACAAGGCTTTGCCGGGGCCTTTTTGGCGGCGAAATCAGCCAATATCGCCAATGATTACGCGCAAGCGGCCTATTATTATACGCAAGCCATGATCTCGCAGCCCGAAAACGGCTTTATCATGCAAGGGGCGATGTTTGCCTTTGTGGCGTCGGGAGATGTGCCCGCAGGCACCGCAATTGCGCGCAAAATGGCGGCTGCCGGATTTGTTGATGAATACGCCCACTCGGTGATGATCGCAGCGGCCATCAAGCGGCAGGATTATACCGGCGCGCTCACGCTGTTGGCCAACCCCGGGTTTGACCTGAACCCGCTGATTAAACAGATGGTGACCGGCTGGGCCTTGATCGGTATCGGCGAACCGGATGCCGGTATCGAGGTGTTTACCAGCGAAACCGGCAATGACGCGATCACGGCTTTTGGCCTCTATAACAAGGCGCTGGCGCTCGCCTATGCCGGTGACTATGCCGGCGCCGAAGCGGCTTTTAGCAGCGGTAACGCCTATGTGAACCGCGGCGCAATTTTGGCGCATGCGCAAATTCTGGCGGTTCTTGGCCGGAAAGAAGATGCCCTGGCATTGATGACCAATGGTCCGGGCGGCAATTTTGGCGACCGCGAGGCCGATGCGCTGCGGCAAAATCTGCTGGCGGGTAACAGCGTCGGGTTTGACAGGCTGACCTCGCCGCAAGACGGGGTTTCTGAAACCCTGTTGGCGCTGGGAGACGCGCTAAATGGCGATAATGGCGAGCGTTTGGCGCTTTTATATGCGCGGCTGGCCGAATATCTTCGCCCTGACAATGCCGAAGCGCTGTTGCTCATCGGTGATATTCTGACCGGGCAAGACCAGTTTGGACTGGCGCTCGAAGCCTATGATGCGGTGCCCGAAAATTCGCCGTTTGCGCTCAATGCCAAAATGGGCAGTGCGATGAATATGCGCCGAAACGGGGATCTTGCCGGGGCCATTGTTTCTTTGCGCGCGGTGCTTGATCTCGAGCCAGAAGCGCTTTCGCTTTGGCAATCACTGGGGGATGTTTTGCGGCAAAAAGGAGAGCCGGAGCAGGCGCGCGCCGCCTATGCCTCGGCCATTGATCTGTTGCCGGACCCCGATATCCCGGCCGCTTGGCAGCTTTATTTTGCCCGCGCGATTGTCGAGCAGCGCGCCGATGACTGGCCCGCGGCGGAAGCCGATTTCCGGCAGGCGCTAAAACTGAACCCGACACAACCCGATGTGCTGAACTACCTTGGTTATTCGCTGGTGGAGCGGGGCGAGAAGCTCGAAGAAGCCCTTGGCATGATCGAAAACGCGGTGGCCGCCAAGCCCGATAGCGGCGCGATCGCCGATAGTCTTGGCTGGGTCTATTACCAGCTCGGGCGCTATGAAGAAGCGGTGCAAGCCATGGAAGTGGCGGTAAAGCTGCTGCCGGTGGACCCGATTTTGAGCGACCATTATGGTGATGTGCTCTGGATGGTGGGCCGCAAGCGCGAGGCCCGTTTCCAGTGGCGGCGCGCACTTTCCTATGGCCCCGAAGCGGATGAGGCCCTGCGCATACGCGACAAGCTCGAGCGCGGGCTGGACGCGGTGTTGGCCGACGAATAACCCATGCAGGAGCTGGCCCGCGCCAAGGTTAACCTGTGTTTGCACATTACCGGCAGGCGCGATGATGGTTACCACCTTCTTGAGTCGATTGTGGTATTTCCGCAAATAGGCGATCTGCTGGTGCAGGAGGGGGAGGGCTTTCACATTTCCGGCCCTTTTGCCGAGGGGCTTTCTCGCACCGATAACCTTGTGCTGCGCGCCGCAAAAATGCTGGGGGTGAAAACCGGCCTGCATCTGGTGAAAAACCTGCCGGTGGCCAGCGGTATAGGTGGCGGCTCGGCCGATGCGGCGGCGGCGCTGCGGCTTTTGGCCAATGGCACGCCCCCGGATGGCGCGGCGCTGGGTGCCGATGTGCCCGCCTGCCTGATTTCGCAACCCTTGCGGATGCGCGGCATTGGCGACAAGCTCGACTTGCTGCCACCATTGCCAGATTACGCCATGGTGCTGGCCAATGCCGGTGTGCCGGTATCCACGCCCGAGGTTTTTGCGGCGCTGAAAAACAGCCAAAATCCGCCCTGTGCGTCGCTGCCCGCAGGGCTTTCGCAACGTGTTTTTTTTGAGTTTATCGCCAGCCAGCGCAATGATTTGCAGGCTCCGGCGCTGGCACTATGCCCCGAAATCGCTGCGGTATTGGCGGCGTTGAAGGCCCAGCCAACCTGCGCACTGGCCCGGATGTCCGGCTCCGGCGGCACTTGTTTCGGGCTGTTTCAGACAGTGGCTGAAGCTGAGGCGGCCGCAGAAGAAATAAGCCGGCATAACCCTTTATGGTGGGTGGTGGCTGCTGCGGCTTAAACCACGCGCGACACCACAAATCCTGCGAGATCGTCCAAAATGGATTTGAGCGTCGACGGCGGCAATGGCGCAAGGGCGTTGCGGGCGGTTTCGGCCCAACCAAGCGCCCGTTCACGGGTAGCGGCAAGGGTTTTGTGCCTGGTCATCAGCGCCAGGGCATGGGCAAGGTCGCCCTCTTGCTGCGCGCCTTTTTCGATGGTGCGCCGCCAAAAATCGTGCTCCGCCGGGCTTGCCTCAGCCACCGCCAAAATCACCGGCATCGTCAGCTTGCGCTCGCGAAAATCATCGCCGGTGTTTTTGCCAAGGCTGGCGGTTGCGCCGCCATAATCCAGCAGATCATCGACAATTTGAAAGGCAATGCCGAGCGCATCCCCATAGTTGCGCAGTGCCGATATGTGGGTTTCCGGCGCACCGGCAATCACCGCCCCCACCTCGCAGGCGGCAGCAAACAGGGCCGCGGTTTTGCCGCGCACCACCTGAAGATAGGTCGCCTCCGAGGTGGAGAGATCCCGCGCGGCACTGAGCTGTAATACCTCGCCCTCGGCGATAACCGCCGAGGCATTTGCCAGAATGCCAAGCGCCTGCATATTGCCGGTTTCAACCATAAGCTGGAAAGAGCGCGAAAAAAGGTAATCTCCCACCAGCACGCTGGACTGGTTATCCCAGAGCAGGTTGGCGGTAGGCCTGCCGCGGCGCTGTTCGCTTTCATCCACCACATCGTCATGCAGCAATGTGGCGGTATGGATAAACTCGACCGTGGCGGCGAGCAAAACATGATGGTTGCCGCGATATCCGCACAGATTGGCCGCAGCCAGTGTCAGCATCGGGCGCAGCCGTTTTCCGCCTGCACCAACCAAATGCGCGGTTACCTCCGGAATGCGCGGCGCGTGTTCTGATGCCATCCGGGTGCGGATAAGCGCGTTTACCGCTTCCATATCCTGCGCCAACAGGGCTTGTAATTGCTCAAAAGGGCCCATTAATTCTCTCAAAAATGTGAGGCGCGCCAATGGCCTCTCGACGGCGGTAGTTTTGCCCGATAACGTGGCGGAATGAAAGAGATTTTACGCACCACAAACGCACTTGATGTCACATTCGCCACCGCGCTCCTCAAAGGGGAGGGAATCCGCTCCTTTTCCTTTGGCGATCATATGGCGGCGCTTGAGGGCTCTACCGGGGTTTTTCCGCGCCGGTTGATGGTGGCGGATGAAGATGCCTTTATGGCGGCGATTGTGCTGCGCGATAATGGCATAGATAGCGGCCTCGACGCGTGAGCGGCGCTCTGACCGATGACGGATTTTTGAACGGGCGCCTGCAGATGCTGCAACCGCGCCACGGCTACCGCGCTGCCACTGATCCGGTGTTTTTGGCCGCCGCCATCGGGGCAAAAACCGGTGAAACCGTGCTCGAACTCGGCACCGGGGTTGGCGTGGCGCTGGGCTGCCTTTTGGCCCGGGTCGAGGTGGCTGCCACCGGGGTGGAGCTTCAGCCTGATTACGCCGATCTGGCGCGACAAAACATGGCGCGCAACGGTTTGGCCGCCGAGATTATAACCGGCGATATTGCTGATATGCCACCTGATTTGCGCGCGCAAAGCTTTGACCACGTCATGATGAACCCGCCATTTTACCCGAGCGCCCGCCACTCCGCGCCGCAAAACGCGGGCAAATCTGCTGCCTTTCTGGAGGGGGATTTCGGGCTAAAGCATTGGATCGAGGCCGGGTTAAAGCGCCTCAAGCCTTTGGGGTGGCTTACCATTATTCATCGAGCCGAGCGTTTGGCGACAATTTTGACGGCGCTTGAAAAAACCGGTGATATCCGCATTTTACCGCTGGCTTCCCGGGCCGGGCGGCCGGCGGGGCGCGTGCTGGTGCGGGCGCGCAAAGGCTCGGCGGGGCCGCTTTGCCTTTTGCCACCTTTGGTGCTGCATACGGGTGAAAGCCACGCGCAGGATGGCGATGATTTCAGCCCGGCAGCCCGCGCCATTTTGCGCGATGGTAATGCTTTGGCAATGTCTGGCCGATAATTTTGTAACGTTGGCGTGAAGATTGGGTGACAGGATTGTAATTCTGTGCTCAAATCTTAGCTACTAATAAGAAGCAAACCAGAGGAGGCCATAGATGAACCTTAGCTCTCATCTTAATGAACTGCAAAAAAAACACGAAAAACTGGAGAGCCAGATCGAGCAAACCCAACGCCACCCAAGTGCTGATACCACCGAAATTGGCGCGATGAAAAAAGAAAAACTCCGCCTCAAAGAAGAAATTACCCGGGTAATGGCGCAAATTTAGCCAATAACCTGCCGGAAGAATGATGCAATGCTTTTCCCCCAGGCGATTTGGTCGCCTGGTTTGGAAAGGCTTTTTAGCGCTGGCTGCATGGTTTCAGGCGGCACAATGTGGCGCAGGCGCTCCTCTGAAATATCCGACACAAATGCCGCGCTCAACTCGGGGTGCGGCTGGATGGTGAAGGCTTTTGGCGCCTCGGGGTTGCCATAAATCAGCCCGGCGATAGGGCAGAAGTCAGAGGTCGCCAGCAGGTGCGTGCCTTCGGGGGCCTTGACCACTTGATCCTGATGAATGGTCGGCACGGTAAATGAATCCGCTTTGATCACCAGCCAGTCGGGGTGATCAAGCAATTGGTATTCGTGCATACCAAGGCCCCAACCGGATGCGGAATTTTCGACCCTGCCACCCATGGCTTGCGCCAGTATCTGGTGGCCAAAGCAAATGCCGACAACGGGCACACCCTCCCCCATACAGGCGCGCAAAAAGTCTTCCAAATGCGAAATCCAGGGCTCGTTTTCATAGACGCTGTGGCGCGAGCCGCTGATGATCCAGCCATCCGCTTGATGCGGGCTTTCGGCCACCTCGCCATCGATGACGCTCACGGCAAAAAACGTGGCTTCAGGCAGGTGTGGCGCGACCAGACGCTGGTAAAGGTCCGGATATCCGCCATATTTGGCTTTGAGTGTGTCCGACAGGTGGCCGGATTCCAGAATGCCGATTTTCAAGCTAGGGCCTCGCGACAGGGTTTTCTTTTCTTACCGCGAGGCCTGCCCGTTGTCACACCACAAATTGCCCGCCATTGGCGGAAATTGTCGAGCCGGTAATGAACCCGGCATCGTCGGAGGCAAGAAACACAACGCAGCGCGCAATTTCCTCTGGTTCGCCCAAACGGCCAACCGGAATTTGCGGGATGATCCGCTCGTTCAACACCTTTTCGGGGATAGCGCGCACCATTTCGGTGCCGATATAGCCGGGGCAAACCGCATTGACAGTGATGCCGGCAAAGGCTCCCTCGGCCGCCAGCGCTTTGGTGAAGCCCAGATCCCCCGCTTTGGCGGCGGAATAGTTCACCTGCCCCATTTGGCCTTTTTGCCCGTTGATCGACGAAATGTTGATCACCCGGCCAAATTTACGGGCGCGCATACCGGGCCAGATCGGGTGGGTCATGTTGAACATGCCGCTCAGGTTGGTGTCGATCACTTCCTGCCACGCCTCGCGGGTGAGCTTGTGAAACATGGCATCGCGGGTGATACCGGCATTGTTGACCAAAATATCAACCGGGCCAAGCTCGGCCTCAACCTTGGCAATGCCCGCCACGCATTCATCATAATCCGCCACATTCCATTTATAGGTTTTGATGCCGGTTTCAGCCGAAAATGCCGCCGCTGCTTCATCATTTCCGGCATAGCTCGCGGCTACATTTGCGCCCGATTCCTTGAGTGCGATAGCGATGGCCGCGCCAATGCCGCGGGTGCCGCCTGTTACCAGTGCTACTCTTGTCATGTTCACCTCCCCTTTAATCGCGGGCGACGCAAAGCGCGACACCCATACCGCCACCGATGCAGAGTGTTGCCAGCCCTTTTTTCGCATCGCGGCGTTTCATTTCAAACAGCAACGTATTCAGAATGCGGGCACCGGAAGCGCCGATGGGATGGCCAATGGCAATGGCCCCACCGTTGACATTCACGATGGCCGGGTCCCAGTCCATATCTTTGTTTACCGCGCAGGCTTGCGCGGCAAAGGCCTCGTTGGCTTCCACCAGGTCAAGCTCCTCGGCTTTCCAGCCCGCCTTGGCCAACGCTTTGCTCGAGGCATGCACCGGGCCCATGCCCATGATCGCGGGGTCAAGCCCGGCGGTGGCGCTGGCCACGATGCGGCCAAGCGGCTCGATACCGCGTTTTTTGGCATTGGCGGCGCTCATCAGCAAAGTGCCGGCGGCACCGTCATTCAGGCCCGAGGCATTGGCGGCGGTCACGGTGCCGTCTTTGCTAAAGGCGGGGCGCAGCTTTTGCATGTTTTCCAGCGTGGCCCCGTGGCGGATATATTCGTCTGCATCCATAATGGTTTCGCCGCGGCGCGAGGTGAGGGTTACGGGCACGATCTCGTCAGCAAAGCGCCCGGCAAGCTGCGCGGCTTCGGCCTTGTTTTGCGAGGCTACCGCAAATTCGTCCTGCATCAGCCGGTCAATCGCCCATTGCGTGGCCACATTCTCGGCGGTGGTTCCCATATGGTAGCCGTTGAAGGCATCCCACAAACCGTCGCGGATCATGCTGTCGATGAACTGGAGGTCTCCCATCTTCTGGCCATTGCGCAAATTGGCGACATGGGGGGAAAGGCTCATGCTTTCCTGCCCGCCAGCGACCACGATTTCGGCATCACCACACATGATCTGCTGGGCACCCAAAGCAACCGCGCGCAAACCCGACCCGCAAACCTGGTTGATCCCCCAGGCGGAAGCCTCTTTCGCGAGGCCGGCATTGATATGTGCCTGCCGGGCCGGATTTTGGCCCTGACCGGCGGTGAGAACCTGCCCGAGAATGGTTTCGGAAACCTCGCTCGGGTCTATTCCGGCGCGGGCGACAACGGCGCGGATCACTGTTTCGCCCAAAACATGCGCCGGTGTGTTGGCAAAAGCGCCAAGAAAACTGCCGACGGCGGTGCGCGCTGCAGATGCAATTACAATATCGGTCACAGAGGCCTCCTCATAAGTTGATTCGTGTTGGTGCATTGCAGCACAGATTGCGAGAAATAATAAGTCAAAACGTTGCGAGAAAACGAAATTATAATTCCCGAATGTCTATTTCATAAATTGTTAATTGGCATACGGCCAAAATCGCCTAATTAATGCAGCTGCGAAATTTACATTGCGGTTGCGAAAAACCGCGGTAATCTTGTAGGGTAAAACAGGGAGGCCGATCATGGTTGAGAGTGACAACAGTGTTGTGGTTATCAAAAAATATGCTAACCGGCGGCTCTATAATACAGCGAAATCTTGCTACGTAACCCTTGACGATCTCGCCGGTATGGTGCGCGAAGGCCAGGATTTTATCGTAAAAGATGCAAAATCAGGTGATGATATCACCCGGTCTGTGCTTGCGCAGATCATCTTCGAGGAAGAATCAAAAGGCCAAAACCTGCTGCCGGTTAACTTTCTGCGCCAACTCATTGGCATGTATGGTGATTCGCTCGAAGGGTTTGTGCCCGGCTATCTGGAGGCGTCGATGGACAGCTTTGCCAAGAACCAAGAAAAAATGCGCGAACAAATAGCCTCGGTGATCGGGCAGAATCCGATGGTCGCCAATATGGAAAACCTGGCGCGCGGTAATATGGAATGGATGGAAAGCGCGGTGAAAATGTTTTCACCCTTCGCCAACACGCCGCCAAAACCGGAAGATGCACCCAAAACAGGCAACACCAATGAGGAGCTAAACCACCTCAAAGAACAATTGGCGGCCATGCAGGCGCAAATATCAAAACTGGCCGAAAAAAACTAGGCAAGCGCCCCGATTTGGCCGCCGGTATTCAGGCAAATCGGCATTTCGGCCGAGCGGCCGTAATAAAAGCCTTGCATGGCATCAATGCCCAATTTTTGCACAAAGGCGGATTCCTCTTTGGTTTCCACAAATTCGGCGACCGTAAACATATCAAACTGTTTGGCGATACTGACCAGAGCCTGCACCAAAACCTGATTATCGCGGTTGTTTGGCAGGTCAGTAATGAACTGGCCGTCAATTTTTACCATGTCAAATTTGTATTTGCGGAAATGGCTGAAGCCGGTAAAGCCTGCGCCGAAATCGTCAATCGCGAAACTACAACCGAGCTCGTGGCCTTTTTCCATAAAATAGGCGACATATTCAGGGTCCAGAATCGGGGTGGATTCGGTGATTTCAATGATCAGGCGGTCGGCGATATGGGCTTGGTCCCGGCAACCGCGATTCAGGATATTCATCCAGCCTATATCGCCAATGGAGTTCATCGAAATATTGACAGAGAGCCTTTGCCTCGGGTCGGCACGCAGCATATCCAGCGCTTTTTGCAGGGCGATTCTATCAATTGCCTGCACCAATGATGTGTTCTCTATGGCGGGAATAAATTCCGCTGCGGGAATGGTGCGGCCGTGCCGGTCCCGAATGCGGATGAGCCCTTCATGAAAGGCGACGAGCGGGCGCGGGCCAGAGCGGAAAACCGGTTGGAAAGCAAGGCCGACCCGCCCTTCCTCGATCGCAGCGCTCACCATTGCCCGGGTGGCCTCGAGCTTCAAATTCCTTTTGGTGGAATGACTCTCAAATGCGTTCCAGTTTTGTGCCATCGAATCCTCCGTGCTCCTACAGCAGCCAACTTCCGCGATAAAAGTTAACAGAACGTAAACATTCCTAAAATGTTCGTAAAATGTTCCGAAAATTAGAAGGGCATTTTACTCAAATTATTCCATAGATAAAAGGGTATTCATTATTGCCAGCGCGCTTTCGCTGTTCCACTCGGCACCACCGGTGAGCCGGGCAATTTCCCGCCCCTTTCTGTCAAGAATCACGGTAAGAGGCAAGCCAACCAGGCCAAACGCCCCCCCAAGGCTCGAATCAGGGTCGAGCAGTATCGGCAGGTTGGTCACATTGGCATTGGCCAAAAACCGCTCTATACCGGCGCGGTCATTGATGCCGGTGGCAATGGCCATTACCTCGAAATCTTCGCTCCCGAGGGCAAATTGTAGCGCATCAAGTGTGGGCATTTCTTCGCGGCAGGGAAAGCACCATGTTGCCCAAAAGTTAACCACCCGTATTTTGCCGTTGTTTTCGGCAAGGCTGCGGCTGTTGCCAGCGGTGTCGGTAAATGTGGCCAGCACCGCCGCTTCCGGCGCGGTAAGCACCTTGAGCTTGCGCATATTTCCGGCCCGCAGATCCATCAGGTTTGCGCGCGCTTCGGCGGTGACAGTCTGCGTGAAACCGGGGTTTGCACCAAGGCTCAAAGCGGCGTATAGCAGGGCGGTGATCAGGGGCTTTTTCATGTCGCCTCTCCAAAAAGGTTTTGTGCTATGTCAGACAACAAGTCAGCGAATGCTATGTGGGGCGGGCGGTTTTCTGCCGGGCCGGATGCGATAATGGAAGCGATTAATGCCTCCATCGGTTATGACCGGAAAATGGCAGCGCAGGATATTGAAGGCTCGCGCGCCCACGCGGCCATGCTGGCTGCCTGTGGTATCCTTGATGATAGCGATGCCGCCGCCATTCGGGAAGGGCTGCTCACGGTATTGTCAGAGATCGAGCGCGGCACGTTCGAATTTTCGACCGCGCTGGAAGATATTCATATGAATGTGGAATCGCGGCTGACGGCGCTGATCGGCCCGGCGGCGGGGCGGCTGCACACGGCGCGCTCGCGCAATGATCAGGTGGCAACCGATTTCAAGCTTTGGGTGCGCGGGCAGATCGATGCGGCCATAGACGGGCTGACCGCTTTGATGAAGGTTTTCATCGGGCAGGCCGAAGCGGGCCCCGATATGGTCATGCCCGGCTTTACCCACCTGCAGGTGGCGCAGCCGGTAACCTGGGGCCACCACATGATGGCCTATGTGGAAATGCTGGCGCGGGACCGCGCCCGCTTTGAAGATGCCCGCAAACGGATGAACGAATCTCCGCTCGGGGCGGCGGCGCTGGCCGGCACCTCCTTCCCGATCGACCGGCACATGACCGCCGAAGCGCTGGGTTTTGCGCGCCCCTCCGCCAATTCGCTCGACGCGGTGTCGGACCGTGATTTCGCGCTCGAGTTTCTGGCGGCAGCGTCGATTTGCGCCACCCATATTTCACGCATGGCCGAAGAGCTTGTTATCTGGTCGTCGGCCCAGTTTCGCTTTGTGACCATTTCTGACCGCTTCTCCACCGGCTCCAGCATCATGCCGCAAAAGAAAAACCCCGATGCCGCCGAACTGCTGCGCGCCAAGGTCGGGCGGATAAACGGCTCGCTGGTTGCGCTTCTGACCATTATGAAAGGCCTGCCGCTGGCTTATTCAAAGGATATGCAGGAGGATAAGGAACAGGTGTTTGACGCCGCCGACAGCCTGATGCTTTCGCTCGCGGCCCTTACCGGCATGGTGGCCGATATGCGCCCCAACCCGGCAGCATTGCGCCTTGCCGCGGCCAGCGGCTTTTCAACCGCCACCGATCTGGCAGATTGGCTGGTGCGGGCCCTCAACATGCCCTTCAGGGAGGCGCACCATGTTACCGGCGCGCTGGTTAAAATGGCCGAAGACCAGGGCTGTGATCTGCACGAACTCAGCCTTGAGGATATGCAGGCAGTGGAAGCCCGAATCACCCAAAGCGTGTATGAGGTTTTGGGGGTTGATAACTCTGTTGCCAGCCGCACAAGCTACGGTGGCACAGCCCCTGCCCAGGTGCTTATGCAAATTGCACGCTGGAAACAGGTGCTGGCATGAGGTTATTGACCAAAATATTGAGGATTGCCGTGATTGTTAGCCTTCCGTTAGCCATTTCCGGTTGTGGTATAAAAGGCGATCCGCTGGTGCCAGAGGCACCTGTTGGCGCGCCTTAACAACCGCCCTGAACGGGTGGCCCAACCGGAGGTTTTCCCGTGTCCCTTTCCCACCGTCTTTTCGCCGTTCTTTCTGCGGCGACTCTCGTTGCCATGACGGCTTTTCCACTGTCGGCGGCGCCGCTGCGCGGGCCGGTTATCCTGACGATAAGCGGCAATATCGCCAACCCGTCCCGCGGGGCGATGAACCCGGCGCAGGACAAGTTTTTTGCTTATAACGATGTCGAGTTCGAAAGTGCCGCCCAGTTTGATTTTGCCGCCTTGCAAAGCCTCGGGTTTGTCAGCATTACCGCCGATTTTCCGATGGACGGCCCGGTGTATACTTTTGAAGGGCCGCTTTTGGTCGATGTGCTGGATGCCGCCGGGGCTAGGGGCGATACCATCACCATTCGCGCGCTTGACGGCTTTTTGGTTGATCTTGATATTGCCGCGGCGGTTGCCAATGGCGCTGTGGTGGCGATGAAACGGGACGGGGTGCCTTTTGCACTGGGCGACTTTGGCCCGACGCAGGTTGTTTTCCCTCGTGCGGAGCGGGCCGATTTGGCCGGGATGAACGACGACACCTGGATCTATTCGATATATCATATCAACGTCGAATAGCTTGATCCTGCCCTCATGATGCGCTAGCGGAAGTTATTGGGGGGGCAGATGCCTAAGCTGCGCATGTTTTATCTGGGGATGAGTATTATCGGTGCGGTGGTGCCGATGACCTTTTTGCTTGGCTGGCTCGGCGATGGTGGCGCGCTTTTCGGGCTGATCGCGGCATGGAGCACCAACGGGGCCAGCACCGGCCTGATGTGGGATATGCTGATCTCGGCATTTGTGCTCTCGGTTTTTGCGCTCATTGAGTGCATCAACCGGCGCGATTATTTTCCGCTTGTGGCTTTGCCTGTCACCTTTATGATCGGCCTTTCGAGCGGGCTGCCGCTTTATCTTTTCCTTCGCACAAGACCACAGGGTTAATGGACCATTTTATCTATAAAAACAGCGTATTGCACGCCGAGGGTGTTTCTGTAAACGATATTGCCGCCGCGGTTGGCACGCCGTTTTATGTGTATTCCACCGCCACGCTGGAGCGGCATTTCACGGTGTTTGACGAGGCCCTGCACGGGCTGCCGCATAAAATATTCTATGCCATGAAAGCCAATGACAACCTCGCGGTTTTACGCACATTGGCGGCGATGGGCGCGGGGATGGATGTGGTTTCGGGCGGCGAATATGCCAAGGCGCGCGCGGCGGGTGTGGCGGGTGACATGATCGTTTTTTCGGGCGTCGGCAAAACCGAGGCCGAAATGCGGATGGTGCTGGCTGGCGGTATCCGGCAGTTTAACGTGGAAAGCGAGCCCGAGCTGCGGCAGCTTTCACGGGTGGCGGTTGATATGGGAAAGGTTGCCGAGATCACCCTGCGGGTCAACCCCGACGTTGACGCCAAAACCCATGCCAAAATCGCCACCGGCAGATCAGAAAACAAATTCGGCATACCAATGGCCAAAGCCCGCGAGGCTTATGGCGAAGCGGCCAGTCTGCCGGGCATCGAGGTGGTTGGGATCGATGTGCATATCGGCAGCCAGCTCACGGATCTGGCCCCCTACAGGCAGGCGTTTTTAAAGGTGGCCGAGCTGACAGGGGTGCTGCGCGCCGATGGCCACAGTATCAGCAGGCTCGACCTTGGCGGCGGGCTTGGCATTCCCTATGCGCGTTCCAATGATGCGCCACCGCTGCCGGTTGAATATGGTCAGGTGATCCGCGAAACCGTTGGCCATTTGGGCTGCGAGATCGAGATCGAGCCGGGGCGGCTGATCGCGGGCAATGCCGGGCTGATGGTCTCGAAAGTAATTTACCTCAAGCAGGGCGAGGGCCGCGATTTCCTGATTATTGACGCGGCGATGAATGATTTGATCCGCCCGGCCATGTATGAGGCGCATCATGATATTGTGGCGGTTGTCGAGCCGGAAGCGGGGGTGGAGCCAAGCCTTGTCGATATCGTCGGGCCGATTTGCGAAAGCGGCGATACCTTCGCCAAACAGCGCCAGATGCCGCCGCTTGATGCCGGTGATCTGGTTGCCTTTCGCTCGGCCGGGGCTTATGGCGCGGTGATGGCCTCTGAATATAACGCCCGTCCGCTTATCCCCGAAGTGCTGGTGAAGGGTGATCAATTTGCCGTGGTTCGGCCGCGCCCGAGCTTGGAAGAAATGATGTCCCGCGATACACTGCCGGAATGGATGGAATCATAAGGGGCATATATGCCGCCCAAGGGTAAATTTTCGGAAGTGAACAGGCGGCGAAACCTGCTGCGCTTTCTGGACGGGCGCATCGCGCTGACCAAAGCCAGCCTGATGCTGGAGAATTTCCTGCGCGCATTTTGGCCGCTGCTGACCTTGGCGGGCTTTGCCTATGCCGCGCTGGCCTTTGGCGCGCTGGCGGCGCTGCCCGAAGGCAGCGCGCTGTGGCTGACAGGCGCGGTTTTGCTGCTGGCGGGCTGGTTTTTGTTTCGCGGCTTCAAGGTATTTTCTCTGCCCACCCGTGGCCAAGCGCTTGATAAGCTTGATGAAAGCCTTGAAAACCACCCGATAGCCAGCTTGCAGGATACCCCGGCGATCAACACAAGCGACCCTTTCGCCAAAGCGCTGTGGGAAGCGCATATTGCGCAAATGCAGGCCGAGGCCAAGGCGGCGCAAACCCCAATGCCAGCACCGGATTTACCGCAGCGCGACCAAACCGGCCTGCGCCTGATAGCCCTGACCATGGTGATTGCCGCGCTGCTTTTCGCCCCCAGATTAGGCATCGAAACCCTGCAAGCCAGCCTCGGCGGCGAGGTGGCACCCACCGGCCCGAGCGTGGCGATAGAGGCATGGGCCTCGCCCCCCGCCTATACCGGCAAACCGGCGATTTACCTGACAGAACTGCCCCCCGGCGCGCGGGTGGAATTGCCCATCGGCACCGAGATCACCCTGCGCACTTACGGCGATGGCGCTTTTTCGCTTAGTGAAGGCGTGAGCGGCGAAGCGGCACAATTGCTGGCGCCCGAGCCAGATACCCCGCCGCGTGATGCCCGCTTTGCCGCCCTGCTCAATGGCGGGATCGAGGTGTTGGACGGCGGCACGCCGCTCGGCAAATGGGAGGTCGTCATCATTCCAGACCTGCCACCCACCCTCGCCGCACCTGACGGTATCTCGAAATCCCGCGAGGGCGAGCTTTCCATCGAATACGCCGCACAGGATGATTACGGCATCGTTTCCACCCGCTATATCATCCGCCCCGAGCTTGCCAAGGTGGCACGCGTTTTTGGCCTTGCCCCCGAGCCGGTCGCCATGCCCGAAGACATGACCGGTGAATTGCCGCTGCCCTTTAGCCAGGACCTGACCGATATAAAAGAAACCCTGCTGGCTGATTATTCCAAACATGTATGGGCGAGGCTGCCGGTGAGCATTACCCTTGAAGTCACCGATGGTGCGGGGCAGGTGGCCAGCCTGGTGCTGGAAAGCGAGGCGCTGCCGGCGCTGTCATTTTTTGACCCGTTGGCGGGGGCTATCATCGAGCAACGCCGTGATCTGATCTGGTCGCCTGAAAATGACACCCGTATTTCGCAGGTATTACGCGCCATAAGCTACCAGCCCGAAGAGGGGCTTTTCCCGAATACCTCGACTTATTTGCTATTGCGCAGCGCCATCCGCCGCATGGGCTACCAAATGGAGAACGGGCTCGATGAGGGTGAGCGCACGGCGCTGCAAGAGCTGCTGTGGAAAATCGCGGTGCAAATCGAAAACGGTGATCTGAGCGGGGCCGAGGCGCGGCTGCAGCGCGCGCAGGAACGGCTTTCGCAGGCGCTGGAAAACGGCGCCACCAGCGAGGAAATCGCGGAACTGATGGATGAATTGCGCGCCGCCACCGATGATTATCTGGATCAACTGGCCCAAAACATGGAGCCGGGCGAGCAGCAGCAAGCGCAAGGCGGCGGCCAAAGCATTACCCAGGATCAGTTGCAACAAATGCTGGACCGGATTCAGGAACTTTCGGAAAACGGCCAAACCGAAGAAGCCCAGCAATTGCTGGAAGAGCTGAAAAACTTCATGGATAACATGCAGATGGCCCAGGGTTCTGGCGGCACGCAGCGGCCGGGCAGCGCCGAGCAACAGCAATTGCAGGATGGCCTGCAAGAGCAGCAGGAGCTTTCGGACGAAGCCTTTCGGCAATTGCAGGAGCAGTTTGACCAGCAACAGGATGGGCAAGAGGGGCAGGGGCAATCTCTGGCCGAGCGTCAGGAAGCATTGCGCCAATATATCGAGCAATTGCGCGAGCAAGGCGCGGGCGGCGAGGGGCTAGACGAAGCCGAGCGCAACATGGGCCGCGCCCGGGACCGGCTGCGCGAGGGTGATTTTTCAGGCGCGTTTGACGAGCAGGCGCAAGCCATGGAAAACATGCGCGAAACCCTGCGCCAGATGGAAAACACCGATCAGGCAGGGCAAACCGGCCAATCGGGCGAGGAAGAAGGCACCCGGGACCGCTATGACCCTTTGGGCCGCCCCTTGGGCAATCGTGGCCGCGCCGATGGTGATACCGCCGTGCCCGATAAAAATGCTTCCGACCGCGCCAAGGAACTGCTTGACGAAATCCGCCGCCGTTCGGGCGATAGCGCCCGCCCGCCCGAAGAGCTGGATTACCTAAACCGATTGCTTGACCGGTTTTAGTGCCCGCTTTGCAAAGCCCATTGGTGCGCGGCCACCTCGCGATGCTGCTGTTTTCGGCGCTGGTGGCCGGGTCGTTTTCGCTGGGAGTGCGCGCCGCCAACCTGATCGATCCGGCGGCGCTGAATGCGGTGCGGTTTTTTCTGGCCAGCCTGATCATTGGCGGGCTGGTTTTGGCGGGCCCCGGCCTGCGGCGGCGCTATTTCTTGGCCCCGTGGCGGTATCTGCTGCTCGGCGGGCTGTTTTCTGTCTATTTTGTCATGATGTTCGAGGGGCTGAAAACCGCGCCGCCGGTTTCGGCCAGTGCTGTGTTTACGCTCACGCCGGTTATGTCGGCCCTGTTTGGCTGGCTGCTTTTGCGGCAGGTCACCACACCGCGGATGGCACTGGCGCTGGCATTGGCGGCGGGCGGGGCTGTGTGGGTGATATTTCGCGGTGACTTGGCGGCGATCCGCGCTTTCGAGATCGGTCGTGGCGAGATGATCTTTTTTGTCGGCTGCATCGCGCATGCGCTTTATACGCCCATGGTGCGCAAGCTCAACCGGGGCGAGCCGCCGCTGGTTTTTACCTTGGGCATGCTGATCGCGGGGTTTTTGCTGCTCAGCCTTTATGGTGCTGGCGGCATTGCCCGCACCGATTTTTCCAGCCTGCCCGCCATTGTCTGGATTACCATCGCCTATGTCACCGTTTTTGCCAGTGCCACCACGTTTTTTCTGCTGCAATACGCGGCGCTTCACCTGAAAAGCGCCAAGGTTATGGCCTATACCTATCTGGTGCCTTCATGGGTGATTATCTGGGAATTCGCGCTTGGAGGCCCCATGGTGCCGGTTATTGTCATGCTCGGTCTCGTTGCGGTGATCATTGCGCTCCTGCTGCTGCTGGCGGAATAGCCGCTAGGTGATCAACCCGATCTTACGGCGGATACCCTCATCGCGCAGGGCGATTTCCTCGCCACAATAATCTGCTGCCGCGCCTTGGGCGAGCCATGAAATGGCGCGGGCGGGCCAGCTGGCCGGAATATGCACCGCCGGGTCAAGCGCGCTTACGGGGTTAATGCCCGAGGCCTTGATTTTAACCTGCATATCGGTGGCCACCGTGCCGGGGCTTAGGCCGAGGATGCAAATATTGCTGCCTTCGGTTTCCAGATGCGCCATGCGGGTGAGCATTGCCGCCCCTGCCTTGGCGGCGCAATAATGGCTCCAGCCCTCCAGCGGCTGGTGGGCGGCACCCGATGAAAGATTGATAATAAGCCCCGCGCCCTGCGCCTGCATGATCGGCAGCGCGATGTGCAAGCCGTAATAAACCGCATTCAGGTTGGTTTCGATACTTTTGGCCCAGGCGGTCGGGTCACTATCCACAATTTTGGCGATCGGGTCGATCACCCCGGCGTTTTGCACAAAAATATCGAGGCTGCCAAAGGTGTCAACACAGCGCTTTACTACCGATTCCACCCCCAAATGCCGAGACATATCGGACGCCAAAAACGCCGCCTGCCCGCCTCCCTCGTTGATTTCAGCACTTATTTCGGCAATGGCCCCGCGTGAGCGCGCCGTCAGAAAAACCCTCGCCCCCTGTGCGGCCAACTCGCGGGCGGTGGCCTCGCCAATGCCGCGGCTGGCACCGGTGATCAGGGCTGTTTTTCCGGAAAGCGGCTTCATAGGCGGGTCCAATCATATCATTTGTGAGAAGCGTGATTTTGGCGGCTTGCCCCGATAGGCGCAAGGCCAAAATCTATCAGCCGCCAATGCACGCAATGGCTGGCGGCGCCGTGGCAAGCTCTGCTAAAGAGGTGACGAAACATATCGGAGGCAATAGCATGAACAAGCGCCCGAATTTTCTGGTGATCATGGTGGATCAGCTCAACGGCACCCTGTTTCCTGACGGGCCGGTTGACTGGCTGCACGCGCCCAACCTCAAAAAACTGGCCGCGGCCAGCACAAGGTTTGCCAACACCTATACCGCCTCGCCGCTTTGCGCACCGGGGCGGGCCAGCTTTATGTCGGGGCAATTGCCCCGCCGCACCCGGGTTTATGATAACGCCGCCGAGTTTGCTTCCGATATCCCGACCTATGCGCACCACCTGCGCCGCGCGGGCTATGCAACCTGCCTTTCCGGCAAAATGCACTTTGTCGGCCCCGACCAGATGCACGGATTCGAGGAACGCCTGACCACCGATATTTACCCCGCCGATTTTGGCTGGACCCCGGACTACCGCAAACCCGGCGAGCGCATAGAATGGTGGTATCACAATATGGGCAGCGTCACCGGTGCCGGGGTGGCCGAAATCAGCAACCAGTATGAGTATGATGACGAGGTCGCGTATAATGCGGTGCGCAAAATCCATGATCTCGGGCGGCGGCAGGACGAGCGCCCGTGGATGCTGACCGTCAGCTTCACCCACCCGCACGACCCTTACGTGGCGCGGCGCAAATATTGGGATATGTATGAGGATTGTGACCATCTGCTCCCCGAAGTGCCGATGATGGATTACGCGGCGCAAGACCCGCATTCAAAACGGATATTTGATGCCAATGACTGGCGCAGCTTTGATATTACCGAGCAAAATATCCGCGATTCCCGCCGTGCCTATTTTGCCAATATCTCCTATCTCGACGATAAAATCGGCGAGATCATGGCCGCCCTGCAAGCGATGGATCTGGATGAGGATACCAGCATCCTGTTTGTGTCTGACCATGGCGATATGCTCGGCGAGCGCGGCCTCTGGTTCAAGATGAGCTTTTTTGAAGGCGCGGCGCGGGTGCCGCTTTTGATAAAATCGCCGGATATGAAACCGGGTCGGATTGAAACACCGGTGAGCACGCTTGATGTGCTGCCCACATTGGCCGCGCTTGCGGGCATTGATATGAGCGAGATAATGCCGTGGACAGATGGCCGCTCGCTGGCGGCGCCCGAAGGCTTGGGCGATCATCCGGTGCGGATGGAATATGCGGCCGAGGGCTCCTATGCGCCCTTGGTGGCGCTGCGGCAGGGCAGATGGAAATACACCCATTGCGAACTTGACCCGCCGCAATTGTTTGACCTCGAGGCCGACCCGCACGAATTGGAAAACCTCGCTGGCAATGCCGCGTATGCCGATATGGCCGCCGGTTTTGCCGAAGCGGTGCGCGGCTATTGGGATATGGATGCCTATGACGCCGAGGTCCGGCAGTCGCAGGCGCGGCGCTGGGTGGTTTATCAAGCATTACGCAACGGTTCCTACTTTCCGTGGGATTACCAGCCTTTACAAAAGGCCTCCGAGCGCTACATGCGTAATCATATGGATTTAAATACCGTTGAAGCGCGGGCGCGCTACCCGGGTGACTAGCCTTCACGCCCAAAATTTTGCATGTTGCGCGGGCGAAAACTTGAAAAGGAATACCCATTGGCCGATCTGGAAAAACTTGCCGAAAAAATGCTGGCTGCCGCCAAGCGCGCCGGGGCAGGCGCGGCCGATGCCATTGTGGTGCGGGGCGATAGCCTGTCGATCGAGGTAGCCAACGGCGCGCTGGAGCATGCCGAACGGGCCGAGGGCATAGACCTTGGCCTGCGGGTGCTGATCGGCCAGCGCTCGGCGGTGGTGTCGGTTTCAGACGCCAGCGACGCCACCATTGAAACCATGGCCGAGCGCGCCGTAGCCATGGCGCAGGCCGCGCCGGAAGACCCCTATATCGGCCTTGCCCGGCCCGAGCAACTGGCCAAAAGCTGGGATGTAGGCGCGCTGGAGCTGGCCGATAGCGCCGAACCTGCCAGCCCCGATGCGCTGAAAGAATTGGCGCTGGCCACCGAAGCGGCGGCGCTGGCGGTGAAGGATGTCAGCAAGGTTGATTCCGCCGGCGGCAGCTATTCAAATTCAAGCATCCATCTGGCGGCCAGTAACGGGTTTTCGGGCGGATATAGTCGCACCTCCACCGGGCTTTATTGCACCGCCATCAGCGGTGACGGCCTGAATATGGAGCGGGATTATAAAGGCGACAGCCGGACATTCGCCGCCGATATGATGAGCGCCGGGGAAATTGGCCGCATCGCCGGCGAGCGGGCAGCGGCGCTGATCGGTGCCAAACAGCCGCCCACCGGCAGCTTTCCGGTTTTGTTTGACGAACGTATTTCATCCAGCCTGATCGGGCATTTGATGGCTGCCATCAATGGCCGCGCTATCGCACGCGGGGTGAGCTGGCTGAAAGGGGCGATGGGGGAACACGTGCTGCCCGACGGAATGGACCTGATTGAGGACCCGACGCGGCCACGGGTGAGCGGCTCAAAACCCTTTGACGGAGAAGGGCTGCCGGTGGCCCGCAAGGCTTGGGTTGAAAACGGCGTGCTACAGGGATGGGTGCTTGATCTGGCTTCGGCACGGCAATTGGGGCTTGAAAGCAGCGGCAATGCGGCGCGCGGCCCAGGCGGCGCGCCTTCGCCAAGCGTGGGCAACCTTACACTCACCCCGGGCGCGTTCAGCCGCGAGGCATTGATCGCGCAGATGGGCACCGGCTTGATCATCACCTCGATGATCGGCTCCAGCGTCAACCCCAATACCGGCGAATATTCGCGCGGGGCCTCGGGCTTTTGGGTTGAAAACGGCGAAATAACCGGCCCGGTCAACGAGTGCACCGTGGCAGGCAATCTGCGCCAAATGCTCGGCAGCATCGTGGCGGCCAATGACGGGCAGGCGCATCTTTCAAGGGTGGTGCCCAGCCTGCTGGTGGAAGGGCTGACCATTGCCGGCGGCTGATTTAAGCCTGCTTTTGGCGGCGGCGGAAGCGGCGGGAAAAATTGCCAAACGCCACTTCAGGGCCAGCCCCGAAACATGGGACAAGGGCGAGGGTCAGGGGCCGGTGACCGAAGCCGACCTCGAGATCAACCGGATGCTGAAAGCCGAGCTTTTGGCGGCGCGGCCCGATTACGGCTGGCTGTCAGAGGAAAGCGAAGACAGCGCGGTGCGGCTGCAGCGCGAGCATGTTTTTATCATTGATCCGATTGATGGCACCCGTGCTTTTATCAACGGCGAGAAAAGTTTTTCACACTCGCTGGCGATTGCCAAAAACGGCGTGGTGGTGGCCGCTGTGGTGGAAGTGCCGATGAAAGACCAGCGCTTTAGCGCCATGCGCGGGGCCGGAGCTATGTGCAATGGCACTGCGCTCGGGGTTAGCCACAAGCCCGATATGGCGGGTGCGCGCCTGCTTTCCCGCCGCCCCGATCTCAGGCCCGAGCACTGGCTGGCCCCGCATGGTATGCAGCATCATTTTCGGCCCTCGCTGGCCTATCGGCTTTGTCTTGTCGCCAACGGGCGCTATGATGCCATGCTCACCTTGCGCCCGGCATGGGAGTGGGATGTGGCCGCCGGAGAGCTGATTGTGCGCGAGGCAGGCGGGCAGGTAAGCACCGTAAATGGCACGCCAACCCGCTACAATAACCGCCTGCCCAAGGTTTCGGGCATGGTGGCGGGGCCAAAAAAACTGGCCGACCAGATCATCGCAACCTTGCAGCCAGCCGCAAAAAAGCCTATCGCGGGGCAGATCAGCCCGGAAGAAAAAGGATAACCCATGACCCAGCTACTGCATCTTGTTTATGGCGGCGAGCTCACCGACCCGCAGCAAAACACCTTTCGCAACACCGACGAGATCGACGTAGTCGGCATATTTCCGAATTATGCCGCAGCCTATGATGCCTGGAAAGGCGCAGCGCACCGCACGGTTGATAATGCCCATATGCGCTATTTCATCGCCCATCTGCACCGCCTGCAAGACGAATCCGCCGAAACCAGCGCGGCCGAGCAGCCGGACTAGCCAAAGGAAAGTGAATGGTATCGGCCCCGTCATCTTCGGCTATTTCGGCTTTGCTGCGCGGTGTGCGCGGCGCACAGGTGGCCATGGCGCCACGCCCCGAAGGGCCGCTGGTTTGGATGCATTTGCCCGCCGAATTGCCGGCTGAAATGCTGGCAGCCCTCAAAGCCGGTTTTGAAGATGTCAGCATTCTTGTTACCGGGCGGGCACCCGCTGAGGATGAAATGCTCTCGGCGCCGCTTCCCGGCCCGCGCAAAGCCGCCATAGACCAGTTTATCGCGCATTGGCGGCCAGATATATTGCTCTGGGGCACCCCCGAAAACGGGCTGGCCATTTGCCGCAGGGCCAAGCGTGCAGGCATTAAAATGCTGTTGGCAGACACAACCGGCGAGGGCTTCATGGCCGGATATCGCGGCCGCCAGATAAACGAATTTCTGGCCTATTTCGAGCGGGTTCTGCTGGAAGCGCCCGCCGGGCAGGCAGACCTCAAAAAGCTTGATCTTGCCGAGAGCCAGATAGCTGTCTGCAAGCCGCTTTCGGAAATTGCCGCGCCGATGCCGGAAAACGAGCCGCTGCTCAAGCGTATCGCCGCGGCACTGGGGCCGCGCCCGGTTTGGTGTGCGGCCGGCGTTTCGCGCGGCGAGATCGGCACATTGCTGGCCGCGCATCGCCATGCGGTGATGGCTATTCCCAATTTGCTGATGATCGTGGTGCCACGCGCTGCCAGTGAATTCATCGAAACCATCATTCAAAAAGACGGCTGGCGGCTTGCGACCGCCGATACCCGGACCCGGCCAGACAAACATTCAGAAGTGTTGCTGGCACAGAATTGCGACGAGCTTGCGGTTTGGATGCGGCTGGCTTCGGTCAGCTATATGGGTGGCACCCTTTACGGGCCCGAGGCGGCTGACCCGTTTTCCGCGGTTGCGCTTGGCTCGGCGGTGCTGTGCGGCCCGATGCACGCCCCCTTCGAGGCCCGCTACCAGCGCCTGGCAGCGGGCCATGCCCTGGCGATGGTCGAAAGCCAAAACGCGTTGCCAGCCAGACTGGTGGCGGCCCTTGCCCCCGATGCCTCGGCGCTGCTGGCCATGCAGGCCTGGAATATCGGCAGTGAAGGGGCGGAAGCTGTGCAGACAATCACCCGCGAAATAAATACTTTGCTGGCGGCGGAGGCGAGCTGATGCAAGCACCCCGCTTTTGGGACCGCTCAAAATGGCACCCGCTCAGCCTGTTGCTGGCCCCGCTGGGCTGGCTTTACGGGGCGGCCACCGCACGGCGCTTGCGCGCTGGCGCGTGGGAAAAGCTGGCGGTGCCGGTGATTTGTGTGGGTAATATCAACGCTGGCGGCACCGGCAAAACCCCGACCGTGATCGCGCTGGCGGGGTTTTTGGCCCAAAAGGGCGTGGCCGCGCATGTGGTATCGCGCGGCTATGGGGGCCGGGCGGTGGGGCCGTTGCGGGTGGATGAAATGAGCCACAGCGCTGCCGATGTCGGCGACGAGCCGCTGCTGATGGCCGCCTTTTGCCCGACATGGGTGGCAAAAGACCGCGCCGCAGGGGCCAAAGCCGCCATCAAGGCAGGGGCCGGGGTTATTTTGCTCGATGACGGGTTTCAAAACCCCGGTCTGCACAAAACCCTTTCCATGATCGTGGTCGATGCCCAGACCGGCTTTGGCAACGGGCAGGTTATGCCTGCCGGGCCATTGCGCGAGCCGGTAAAGGCCGGATTGGCGCGCGGCGATGCGGTTATTTCGATCGGGAGCGAGCGGGCGCAGGCCGGGCTTGGCCAAAGCTGGCCCGAGCTTGCCGCCCTGCCACGGCTGCAAGCCACGCTAAAGCCCTTAAAAACCGGCATGGATTGGCAGGACCAGCGGGTGATCGCCTTTGCCGGAATCGGCAAGCCGGGCAAATTTTTTAGAACGCTGGAAAGGGAAGGAGCGGTGCTGGTGGCCGCCCATGCCTTTGCCGATCATGCCCCCTATTCACCCGCGATCCTTCAGCGGCTGCTCAAGGAATCGCGCCAGAAAGGGGCCCAGCTGGTAACCACCGAAAAGGACGCAGCCCGCCTGCCCGCCAGCTTTCGACCGGAGGTGATCTCGCTACCGGTGCGGCTGGTTTTTCAGGACGAAGAATTACTGGAATCGCTGCTGGTAAAAGCCGGAATACTTATCGCTTAAGCGATTACTCTCCCAGCTTTTCATCGAGTATTTGCGCAAAGGAGGCATAGGTCATGTTTCCCAGCGCTTCACCGTCGATGATAAAAGACGGTGTCGAGGTTATATTGTCACGCGTTGCATTGGCCTGAAAATCGGCCACCAGAGCTTTGGCGGTTTCATTATCCTGCAAGCAGGTCAGCGCCGTTGCCTCATCCAGCCCGGCTTGAAGACCAACGGAAACAATCCCTTCGGCCACACCGGCCTGGGTTTCAGCGCGTGACCACTCGGCCTGACGCTCAAACAACAGGCCCGCAATGCCGAAAAACTGCTGGGTATCACCGGGGCAGCGCGCCAGCATATCGGCCCACAGGCCGGGGCCGTCAAAATATACCGGTCGAAAAACGAAGCGGATTTTGCCGGTATCAATATAGTTGGCCTTCAGCTCCGGATAAACATCGCTGTGGAAATTGGCGCAATGCGGGCAGGTGAAGGAGGCGTATTCGATCATGGTGACCGGGGCGTTTTCATCGCCGAGGACAAATGCCTGAACGGTGGGAGCAGGCGGCACCGCCGGTGTGGGCGTGCTGTTTTCCTGCGCAAAGGCGGCGCTGCCGGTGATGGCGACTACAAGCGCCAGCGCGGCCCGGCGCGAGAGGGTGGCTTTAAGGGTCATTCGGTCTTTCCTTTCGACGCCAGCAAAATATTTTCCCCGAGGCTTTCCAGCAGTTGGCGCAGGTGCGGGTCAGCCACATCGGCCACCACTTTTTGCAGTTTTTCAGCCTGCGCGGCGGGCAATTGCGGGGCGGGTTGGTCATGGGTGAAGGCCGCTTCGGGCTCGGCAAAGCCGCCGCTTTCACCCGACTGGGTGATGTGAATGCTGGAAATGGCGCTATAGCCATAGCTGGCATTCACCCGCTCTTTGATGCGGGGCAGTTGCATTTGCAGCTCGGGGGCGCGGGCCGGGCGGGCCAGCAGCGTGAGTCGCGCACCATTGCCCTGCCGCGCATAGCTTACCTTGACGGGGTGCGCGATGCTGGCAATTTCGGCACCCACAATTTCTGCCCAATGGGTTAGCAGCCGCATTTGGGCAAAACCGCGGGCGCTGCCGGTTTTTTGAATCCGCTTTTCCACCAGCGCCGCGGCGTGGGTAAACCCGCGGCCAAAACGTCGGTTTGAATTGTGCGTGTTGCCTTGCATGGAATCCCCGTCTACCTTGCGCCGAGTTTACCTTCTTTGGGGGTAAATACCACCCATTTTATGTAATTTTCGGGACAGAAGATGCAAGAGCTTGGCCGGATCGGAAAAAACCTGCTTAACTGGTATGGCGCAAACGCGCGGGCGCTGCCGTGGCGGGTGCCGCCCGGCGGTAGCGCGCCGGCCGACCCTTACCGGATATGGCTGTCTGAAATCATGCTTCAGCAAACCACGGTGGCCACGGTTGGCCCCTATTTTGCCGAATTTACCCGGCGCTGGCCCACGGTGCAGGCGCTGGCGGCGGCCGAAGATCAGGCGGTGCTGGCGGCGTGGGCCGGGCTTGGCTATTATGCCCGCGCCCGCAACCTGCTGAAATGCGCGCGCAGCGTGGTGGCGGCTGGCGGCGTGTTTCCGCGCAGTGAAGCCGGGCTGCTCGGCCTGCCGGGCATCGGGCCATATACTGCCGCCGCCATTGCCGCCATTGCATTTGGCACCTCAACCAATGTGGTTGATGGCAATATCGAGCGGGTGATGGCGCGGCTTTTTGATGTGCGCACGCCGCTGCCCGCCGCAAAGCCACAGCTAAAAGCGCTGGCGGCAAAGCTGGTGCCAGCAGCCCGGGCCGGAGACCATGCCCAGGCCCTGATGGATTTGGGTGCCACTATTTGCAC
>Ga0316205_10000843_pt1 | contig 45935 bp, 60 predicted proteins | sample 3monthpyrite_MG_FD_204941 | JGI IMG/M metagenome (GOLD analysis project Ga0316205, IMG submission 204941) | Microbial mat bacterial communities from mineral coupon in-situ incubated in ocean water Damariscotta River, Maine, United States -... | ecosystem: Environmental > Aquatic > Marine >...
TCAAAGTACGATTTACTGTATAGAGAATTCTTTTTGAATCATCAAGGTAAATGATTCATCAGCAGCAGACTCAGCAGCAGACCGAGCAGCAGACCGAGCAGCAGACAGAGCAGACCAAGCAGCAGACCAAGCAGACTCAGCAGCAGACCAAGCAGCAGACTCAGCAGACTCAGCAGCAGACTCAGCAGCAGACAGAGCAGACCAAGCAGCAGACTCAGCAGACCAAGCAGCAGACCAAGCAGCAGACTCAGCAGACCAAGCAGCAGACTCAGCAGACTCAGCAGCAGACTCAGCAGACTCAGCAGCAGACTCAGCAGCAGACCGAGCAGCAGACCAAGCAGCAGACCGAGCAGACCGAGCAGCAGACCGAGCAGCAGACCTTAAACAGGGGTCGCCTGTTTTCAAATAATTAATAACGGTCTTATAATCCTCTTCGGTACAGTAAGGTTTTATTTTATGTATTCCAATCAATGCTTGGTTCCTAGAGAATTCTCTTAAAGTCTCTGATATATCTCTTTTTTGAATGTATTTCCTCTCGGATGCACATACCTTATCTTCTCCATAAATAATATTACCGGAAAGCTCGACCAACCATAAGACGGAGCTTCTAGTGTACTGTAAAGCATCAAAGGGTCTGATAGATGCATGTAATCCATGAGAGCATAATGCAAGATCACCTTCAACCTTATGAGTTAATCCTTCTTTTACAGTACGGTTATCATCATAACCTAGTTTACCATTTTCTGGTTGAAACCAGTACGCTTTTATAGTTTTCATTTTAGAACCTCTTAAAGATTATTAGCCATTGCCAGAGCCATAGCCATCACCGTAGCCGTCACCATAGCCATTGCCATTGCCATTGCCAGAGCCATTGCCAGAGCCAGAGCCAGAGCCATTGTCAGAGCCAGAGCTATCTACCGTATTACTTTTCATTGAAGGTAATCTAATTAATTTTTCCATACCTTAGCTCCTTTAAAGAACGCAGCAGATTTTTCTGTGCAAGGAATCACCTCTATAACATCAGTTAACTCAATCACAGGGACTTCCATCGCTATTTTAGAAGAGTCTCCAACACCATCTACAGCTACTTGAGAGAGACTACACGCATTCTCCCAAGAATAAAGCCTACGAGATTTAAGTAGTTCAGCGTGTTGTGGGTTCTTAATACCGAATTCCTTAACGTATCCAATATGCACCCCTGCACTGTAAGTCCTTACAACACAATACTTCAACCCTTCGACTTCTTCGGCTAAAGTATTCCCTTCTTTTACTTAGTTTACACCATCAATTGAAATTACATTTGGTTTAGACATTTTGATCTCCTTGTATTAAATTAATACTTCTATTAATTTGGTGTCGATTGAGAGATTCGAACTCCCGTTTTCACCTTGAAGAGGCGACGTCCTTAACTTTACACACTTGATTGACGCAGTGGTTACTATGTATAAAGCGATTCCACTAGACGAAATCGACTTAACTTTTGCATTGTTTGAATTAGTGCCTAACATCAAATCATTTAGGCTTGAACCTGTTTTGTTCTCTACAGTCCAGTTAATAAGAGGAGTCTTAACCGTCTGGATCTCTCTCAGGTGATGTGTTACTTTATAACATAGCCGTAAAATGGAATTGGAAATCAGGATTATTCCTATACGCCTCAGTTTCCAAATCTACTACATTAATAGCATGTTCTTCGCTTGTGCACATTCTCCAGATTCTACCTGTAGAACTGTGCCAAACTATATGTGTAAATTTAGGATTGCCATAATTCCTAGCTTCATTCTCCCAAGCAAAAATAATACTCATTAAAATACTTTCTTAATTCGACGTGCTACAACGAAGGCTGGATCATCATCTTGTAAGTCGCCGTCATTATGGTGCTTAATAATTGTATTGATCATTCCCATAGCTTTTTTGAGAAGATTGTCAGCATCGAACTCAGCATCAGCACCCTTCACACCGTATTTATCCCAGCGTGTAGCTTCCATAGCTTCACATGCTGCATCAAAGTCAAAATCTAGGATTTCATCTGTTACATTAAACCCTTGATCTTTCTTAGACCACTTAACAGGTAACATTGCTTGCATGTACACACCTACAGCACGCGCTGTTGAGGATAATTGCACTTTTCCATCTGTATCAATATCGCTTAACTGTACAACGAATCGATTTAGTTCCAGCACATCTTTATTAACTTCGAGTTCATAAGCCACACCCATCAACATCTCTTGAGTAGCTGATGCAATTGTCTTATGTTTCTTAATCAAGCTAGTTACAGCCTTTTTAAGATCTTGTATTTTGTATTGTTCAAATTTCATTTTATTTTCTCCATGATTAGACAAAACTGTCTTTTTTTGGTAACATCTATGTATACCTATGTTAATACTTAGTACTTAATATTTAATAAATAAATATAAGATTAACTAGATAAAACATAAACTGTATACTTGTATGTGTTCAGTATGTCATGAATACTAGATTTTATAGATATATCAGGTACTTAGCGTAATATCGTCTGGTGGTTACAGGTGTGTATTACATGGTGTTATTATAAGTACTATCATCATTTTACATGTAATGAGAGACAAGCAGAGTCTTTGTGAAAGGTTTAACACAGGTAAGGGTGTATTATATAGGTACTTGTATAAACCTCTTAGATCCTCTCTAAGAGCCTAAAACAATCAGACATAAAAAAAGCCCCCGAATTGGGGGCTATCAGACCTTTATCAGGTCTTATGACATAAGGGCATTAGTTCTAGTCCTTGGCTTACGTCTAGGTACTGGAGCACGTCTAGTAGTTATCTTACCTCGCTTAGTAAGGTTCTTAGCTGGGATTGCTGCATTAATAAATTCTTTCTTTCTGATACCCTCAGCACGTTTAAATTTCACAAGGTCGAATCCATTAGACCACCTTTTTAAGTTATGGATAAATAAAGGGAGTCTATCAATAACCCTCATCGATGCACTTTGTATATGGCCTAGTTCATTCAGGTCAAAGGCCGTATAGAACTCTGTCTGTGTATCATCATCTAAATCAGTGACTAAAGACTTCATCCCGCCTCGATCAGATTCAGCTATTGTACTCGTCTGCGCATTAGTCGGAACACGGGTATGCATAATCCCTGTATCCTTCTCTGGATCATCTTTTAGAATCTCGACAATCTCAGGACTAAGGTTAGATTCAGCTAAGTCCTTGTCGAAGACTAAATTAGTACAGCTAATACCTATCTCAGCAAAGGACAGGCGATGTGCTCTAGCTCTTGCCTCGGTAGATTCTAAACCTTTCAGAGTTCTACTAACCCGCTTAGCCTCTTGTTGTACTCTGTGTAATTTGTACGATGTTACATGTGCGTCATGCGTTTTCATTTTATCACCTCATTTATCATATCAGTTAGCATTTTGTTAGCAGCAGACTTAGCAGCATATTGAGCATTAGACCAAGCAGCATACTCAGCAGCAGACTCAGCAGCAGACTCAGCAGCAGACTCAGCAGCAGACTGAGTAGCATACCGAGCAGCAGACTGAGCAGTAGACTGAGCAGACCAAGCAGCAGACTCAGCAGCAGACCGAGCAGACTCAGCAGCAGACCAAGCAGACTCAGCAGCGTACTTAGCAGCAGCAGACCGAGCAGACCAAGCAGCAGACTGAGCAGACCAAGCAGCAGACTGAGTAGCAGACCGAGCAGACCGAGCAGCAGACTTAATAGCAGACTCAATAGCAGACTTATTAATATCCTTGTAATCACTATGTAAGTATTTAAGAATACTATTGTATTGATCATCAGAACAGTAATTCTTAAATTTATCTATATTAATTAGTGCTTGTTTCTTAGCGAACTCCTTTAATAATTTAGTCGCGTCGAATCCATGTATGTATTTCCTCTCAGATGCACATACTTTGTCTTGACCTTGTATAATATCACCGGATAATTCAACTATCCAAAGATATGAATCAGGCGCATACTGCAAGGCATCTAGTGGATTTATAGAAGCGTGTAAACCACGATGACATAGCTCTATTTCCCCCTTAACTTTATGAGTCAATCCTGTACGAATAATCCTATTATCTCTATATCTTAATTTTTTATCTTTATTTGAAAAGTAAAACGCTTCTATAGTTGTATTACTCATTGTCAATCTCTCCTCTTTCTATCATTAAAATAATATCTTCGTAAGTTGTTTCCTGAATAGCTGTGAAGTTGTATTCACTACAGTAGTACTCGCCGTTGATGTACTCAAACATATTAACATCCTCAGTAAATGACCTCATGGCCGATATGAGATTATAGGCATACTTCGGGTACAGATGTCAACAATTAAATAATTTAATTCAGAGAGTACATGCATGTATGTAAGGTAGCAATAACCATGCCAAGTTAGATCATCATCAGACCTACTAAGAGCCTCTCTAAGAGACGTAAAGATAAAAGTAATACCATAACAAGGGTAAGAATAAAGGCTCTCAGATCGGCTCTAAGGAGCTTAGGATTGATGTTTAGATATGTGTACAAGTAGTCTATTGTATCAATACAATCAATACGATAGAGAACATAAAGAGAACTTTTAGGGATGTGTTCGGGGGTAGTGTGTGTTATTTCACCAACACACCACAATACACCACAACACACCACATCTTGTGTCATTTATACCACAACATACTACATCTTGTGTCTTTTATGAGACACTTGGATAATACACCATAATCTGAACACAAGAACTAAGGCTTATTTGGCGTGATTCTTGCTAGGTCAGATTAAATACATATACCCAGACAAAGGGTACGGGTACAAGGGGGGTCGGGTATTCTATATAGTAATGCATTGCAACCTCAAATTTTCTCAGAAAAATTATGGTATCCTAAAAGGGTACTACAGAAGCCCTCAAATTTTCTCAGAAAAATTATGGTATCCATAATGGTTAATAAATAACCATATTCATCTGATCTAGTCTTAAATATTGATTAAACCCCAAATAATGTAAAATAAATCAATTATTTTCAAAACTGATTAGACATTTTCGTCTTTTTTTGGTAATATATACATATATACCTATGAAATGTATTAAGTATGACATATGATTTTATCTGTACTCATTGTAATGATGAGTTCCAACATCAACAAAGTATGAAGGAGGCTTTCCCTACTTTATGTACTAAGTGTGGAAATACTTCAATTAAACGACATTATAAATCTTCCTGTGCCTTTCACTTTAAAGGTGAAGGCTGGGCAAGTAAAGAGATCAGATCGAACTCGATGAAATAGCACCCTGATATGAATCAGGCTGCTGTATGTATAAAGCGATCCCTTTGGTGTTATTCTGTCTGTGTTCTGTGTGTTCGTTGTACCAATTAAGAGAAGTTAAATAAATATGGCTAAATTAACATTAACAGATATACAGGGCCAGTACGCAAGTACTACTGAGTTAAATAATAACTTCGCTCTTATTGAGACTGCTATTGAGAATACAGTTTCTAGAGACGGAACTACACCAAATACTATGTCTACTGATCTAGACATGAATTCTAACCGTATCAGTAATCTTGTTGATGGAACTCTTCCACAACATGCTGCTACATATAATCAAGTTGTAACTGCTCAAGTTGAGAGCATAACTGACCCTAATATCACCCGTCTAGCGAGTAAAGCTGCTGCTGTTGCATTGACACTAACATCTGCTGATGATGGGAAGAAGATGTTCATCACCTCAGACGATGGCGGCGAATTTACAATTAGATATGACGCTACTGCACCTTACGCAGACAATGGCGGGTCTTATTGTGGGACAGAGTTTATTCCTACGGGCGGGGATGGAACGATAGGGTTTGTTCGTGATCACAGCGGTGGTGTACTTGTTGAGTGGTTTGGCGCTGTTGCAGACGGCTCAACAGATAACACAACAGCAATTCATAATGCAAGAGACGGCGGAAATGATGTATTAGTATTTACTGACGGTGTTTATGCTCATACTGGATTGTCAGCCAATGTAGCAAACCAGAAATTTGACTTTATCAATGGCGCATCATTATTTTTAATTAACAATTCTAACACAACATCTATCTCCGTAACGGCAAACAACGTCATTATAAACAACCCTACTATTGACGGTAACAAAGTAAATCAAACGGGCGGCAATGGTATATCTATTACCAATGTAGACGACTGTCGAGTTTTAAATGCGACAGCAACAGATGTAAAAAATTACGGGATATATGGGGATAGATCTGACGGATTAAAGATAAAAGACTGCACGGTAATCGACTCTGATAATATAGGTATTTTTGTTGAGGTTACAGTAAATCAAGATATTATAGATTTAGAAGTTACAGGCTGCTATGTCGATAGATCTTCTTTAGGTGTAAGTATTGGTGAGGGCGGCTTAAAAGTAAGGGCAGCGACAGGATTTGATCTACCAAGATCCAACGTGTCAAACAATACCGTTATTATGCCGGTAAGTCCGACAGATACTGCTGCTATTTGTATAGAGGTATGGCAATCAGAAAACGGCGTTATATCTAACAACCGAACATACAACGGCTATATGGGTATATCCGCAGCAACAGTATCAGCAACGGCGATAAGTAATAATACATGCTACGGGGCTTCAACATATGGAATAGAGCTAGCTGTATCTTGTTCTGACAGCGTTGTTTCATCTAACACTATCAATGGAGGCGGGGTAACGACAAACGGAATTATATTAAGCACAACACCGACCAATAACATAATAAGTGATAACTCTGTTAGCAATTTAAAAACAACGGGAACGATAAGGGGTATTAAATGCCAAGACGGCGTTGGTCACTCGTTTTCTGGGAATAATATTAATATTTCTTCTGGTTACGCTTACGAGATGGCAAACTGTACAGAGTTTAGTATAACCGGCGGAAATTTAGATGGCAATAGCCTTGCATCAAAAGCTATTATACTTGACGAAAGTTATAAGTGCGCTATTTCAGGTGTAACCGCTACCGATTTCACACAAGATGGTGTCTTATTGTTTGGTGGTTCTGCGGTAACATTTTCATATATATCCATCGTAGGAAACACGTTTAATAATGCGGGATTAGCCTATAAAACCTCGTTCACTGGAGGAGCGGCCATAGGTGTGAGGGTTGTTGTTAACTCTAACGGAGGGTATACACAGAACATTAGAGAGGCTCTATATGATATTAGAGATTTATGGAGTACAGGAAGTCCGGAGGGCGTTCATACTGCGGGTGTTGGATCTACATATATGCGAAGGGATGGCGGCACAGGAACTGTTCTATATATAAAAGAAACCGGAACTGGAAATACTGGCTGGGTAGCAAAATAATGTTACCCGATAACTGTTACTCAAAAAATGTAATAGAAGTAGATGGAGCAGTAATTCACTTTATTAGTGCGCGATATACGATACCTAACGATCCATTTAATTTAGATTAAGAACCAGATATGATGTTTAAAAGAGAACAACTCGTAGATCACGTAGGGGCTTACCTAACACAAGGTTTGTTTTTAGAGACTCGTAGTACATCTACACCGCCTATACTTACTCTTAAAGAAGTTGACTGGGAGTATAAAGGAGAGATTCTTCCATCCTTACGTAGACTCTACATAGAGATTGCTGACCCATCTGAGTACGAAGTAGCGATTCAAGTACTAGGTTCATGGGAGCACTGGAAAAGACTATTACAGAATAAAAAGATTTTCTCTTATATACAGAAGTACAGAGATGAGTTAGAGGTTAAGGTGAGATCTGGAGCTATAAGATCTTTAATTGACACATCTTGTAATGAAGGGTCTAAAGGAACAGCTGCTGCTAAATATATAGCAGAGAGAGGTTGGGACAAGCGTAAGGCTGGCGCACCCTCTAAGACCGAAGTTAAGAAAGAATTAAAAATCCAGTCCGATATGGAAAAAGAGTTAGAAGAAGATTTCAAACGTATTGGGATACATTAATTGAGTTCAGATAAAATAATCCTAGCAAAAGAAGCTGCTGAGAATGATTTATTAACTTTTATTAAATTAATAGCACCTCATCGAGTTCTAGGTGCTGTTCATGAAGATGTATGTAATTGGTGGACTCGTGAAGATCGTGGAGACCATCAGCTATTACTAATGCCTCGTGATCATCAAAAGTCTGCGATGATTGCTTATCGTGTAGCATGGGAGATTACACGTAACCCAGCTGTGACTATATTATATATTTCAGCAACTTCAGGACTAGCAGAAGAACAGCTGTATTTTATTAAACAGATCCTAACCTCTAAAGTTTATCGTAGATTCTGGCCAGAAATGGTTCATGAACAAGAAGGTAAACGAGAGAAGTGGACTGAAACAGAGATTAAAATAGATCACCCTCAACGTAAGCTAGAGGGTGTTCGTGACGCAACTATTAAGACAGCAGGACTGACTACTGGTATCACTGGACTACATTTCCAGGTTGCAGTACTAGATGATGTTGTTGTTAAAGAGAACGCGTACACAGAAGAAGGCCGTAACAAAGTTGCTGGCCAGTACAGTTTGCTATCTAGTATCGAGTCCACCGGCACAGATGAAAACTCCACAGGTGCGCAGGAGTGGGTTGTCGGTACTAGATACCATCCAAAAGATCTTTATGCTACATTACTGACTATGGAAGAGGAAGTCTTTAATGAAGATGGAGATCAAGTAGATTCAGTTCCGGTCTACGAAGTAATGCAGATGCAGGTAGAAGATAGAGGAGACGGAACAGGTGAATTTCTGTGGCCTCGTCAGCAGAATCAACACGGAAAATGGTACGGTTTTGATATTAAAATATTATCAAAGAAACGTGCTAAGTACATAGACAAGACTCAATACAGGTCTCAGTACTATAATAATCCTAATGATCCTGATAATAATCGTATTGATGTATCTAAGTTCCAGTACTACGATAAGAAGTTCTTAGTAGAAGAAAATGGTTACTGGTTCTATAAAGATAAAAGGTTGAATGTTTTCGCAGCAATAGATTTCGCTTTCTCTTTATCAAAGAAAGCTGATTACACAGCTGTAGTTGTTATAGGTGTTAACTCAGACAACGATATATTTGTTCTAGATATAGATAGATTCAAGACAGATAAGATTTCTGTGTACTTCGATCATATACTCCATATGCATTACAAGTGGGGTTTTAAGAAAATGAGAGCTGAGGTCACAGTAGCCCAACAAGCAATAGTAAGAGACATTAAAGAGAATCATATCAAGAAACAAGGATTGTCTTTGAAAGTAGATGAGTACCGTCCTTCTAGAAATGAAGGTAATAAGGAAGAACGTATATCAGCAACACTTGAACCTCGTTACGATAACTTAGGTGTTTATCATTACAGAGGTGGTAATTGTTCATTACTCGAAGAAGAGATGACTATGAGGCATCCTCCACATGATGATATAAAAGATGCTTTATGTGCAGCTGTAGATGTATCTAACCCACCTAGCCACTCTAAGGGCAGGTCTAGTAAGAAAACTAACATAATTACTCACGCCAGGTTCGGCGGCGTAGCATATTAAGGATATTTGAATGGCAGGCTCTGTTTTAGAATTCAACGAAGTACTCGGTGCTCATGACTTAGCAGTCAAGATTGTTAACCAGTATAGTTCTCTACATAATCAGCATCAGGTCTGGATAGAGCAAACCAAAGAACAACGTAATTATGTATTTGCTACTGATACTAGGACTACCTCTAATTCTTCGTTGCCTTGGAAGAATTCTACAACTATACCTAAGTTATGTCAGATAAGGGATAATTTACACAGTAATTATATGGCTGCTCTATTTCCTAATGATGATTGGTTACGTTGGGAAGCTGCTGATTTTGAAAGTGCTGATCTTAATAAAGCTTCAACAATAGAAGCCTACATGAAAACTAAACTACGTGAGTCAGGTTTTAAAGAAACTATTTCACGTATGTTGTACGATTTCATCGATTACGGGAATGTTTTCTCAGACTGTGAGTTCGTTAATGAAGATCAGAATAATGAGGAAACTGGTGAAGTAATAAAAGGATATATTGGCCCTCGTGCGCTACGTATCTCCCCTTATGATATTGTCTTTAATCCGGCTGCTGCTAGGTTTAAAGACACTCCTAAATTCACTCGTTATGTTAAATCTCTCGGTGAATTACAGTACGAAGCAGAAACCCAACATTCATCTGGATGGAAACAAGATGTAGTTAAGCAAATGCTAGATACAAGATCTACTTTTGCTGAGTATGAAGTAGCTGATTGGGCTAAAGCCGAAGGTATTGAAATCGATGGTTTTGGTTCACTGCAAGAATACTACGGTTCAGGTACAGTAGAGTTAATAGAGTTTGAGGGTACTATTTTTGATGAAGACTCTGGTGAATTACTGAAGGACTACATTATTACAATAGTAGACAGAGCTTACGTAGTCCGTAAGATTAAGAACCCTCGTTGGTTACGTGGTTCAACTAAACTACATGCTGGATGGCGATTAAGACCTGATAATTTATATGCTATGGGGCCTCTTGATAACCTCGTCGGTATGCAGTATCGAATAGATCACCTTGAGAATCTTAAAGCGGATGTATTCGATATGATTGCCCATCCTCCTCTTAAAATACGTGGAGATGTAGAAGACTTTGAGTGGGGCCCCAATGCTGAGATTGATGTAGGTGAAGATGGTGATGTAGAGATGATGAAGCTAGATGCTACAGCATTAAATGCAGATTTCCAGATTCAATCTCTGATGCAAACAATGGAAGAAATGGCTGGTGCTCCTAAACAAGCAATGGGCGTTAGAACTCCAGGCGAGAAAACTGCATTTGAAGTCCAACAGTTAGATAATGCAGCTGGACGGATTTTCCAAGAGAAAGCTACCGCATTCGAGGTCATGATGGACGATCTCTTGAATAACATGCTTGAAATGGCTCGTAGGGAACTTAATGGTTCTGATACTATACGTGTTATCGATGATGAGTTAGGTGTCGAGACTTTTGTAGATATTACTAAAGAAGATTTAGTTTCTCGTGGGAAATTACGACCTGTTGGAGCAAGACATTTTGCCGCACAGGCTCAGTTAATGCAGAACATTAATGGTATCTTTAACTCTCCATTAGGCCAAGCTATTGCTCCTCATGTCAGTAATAAACGACTAGCATTAATGGTTGAGGATATCTTAAACATAGAAAGATACGATCTAGTTAAAGAGAACATAGCTATTTTTGAGCAAACTGAAACCCAGAGATTAGTACAACAAGCTCAGGAAGATTTAGAAGTTGAGGCTATGACTCCAGTAGATGAGGAGGTTGAAAATGCCGAAGAAGAAAGCTAAGAAAAAACGTAATTACCGTAAAGAGTACGATAACTACCATTCAAAGCCAAAGGCTAAGAAGCAAAGAGCTAAGAATAATAAGGCTAATCGTGACTCTGGAACCTATGGTAATGGAGATGGTAAAGATATTGCTCATAAAGATAATAATACATCTAACAACAAGAAGTCTAATTTAAAGAAAGAGTCGCCAAGTAAAAATAGATCTTTCTCTAGAACTAAGACTGCTAAACGTAAGAAGAAATGAACAAAAGATTAACTAAAGGGCTCACAGAAGCTCAGAAAAAAGAATTCAAGGATATCCTTCAGTACAGTGAACTTATTGAAGCTATTCGAGATATGCTTAGAGAAGATCTCAGTGCTTGTAAAAGAGATCGTAGATCTTTAAAAAGCACCTTAACGCAAAACTATTCAGTCTATCAGGCTGATCGTAATGCAACCGAGAGAACCTTATTAAAGGTGCTCGAATCAATTAAAAAGCCTGACCAAGGCTGAGGAAGATATAAATGACTGACCAAGTCCAAGCAACACCGTTCCAAGAATCGCCTGCATCTGCACCTGAAGCACCTGTTAAAGTAGATGCACCTGAGCAAGTACAAGACCAAGTACAAGCTGCACCAGCCTTTCAAATACCAGAGACTGTAAAGGATCTAGTAGGAGAAGGGATGAAGTACGCAACACCTGAAGAAGCTTTACAAAGTATTCCTCATGCACAACACCATATTGAAAATTTAGAACAAGAGATGGCTAATTTGCGTGAAGACCTTTCTAAGCGAAAGACAGTTGATGAAGTACTTCAAGAAATTAATAAGATGCCTACTGAATCTAAAGCTGAACCACAGCTTACGCAAGAACAGTTGGATGCATTAATTGATACAAAATTAGCAACTAAAGAAGCACAGACCGTAGCTAAGTCTAATACTGATTCTGTTGTTAAAAAACTCTCTGAGGTTTATGGAGATAAGGGTAAAGCTGAAGAAGTTTACATTCAGAAGGCCAATGACCTTGGTTTATCTGTGGATTATGTTAACTCATTAGCTGCTACATCACCAAAAGCTGTATTTGAGTTATTCGGAATTAATTCCGTTAATGAATCCCCAGCTCCTAAGATTAATTCTAATATTAACTCAGAAGCTGTAATTAATCAAGCACCCGCTAAACAAGAGAGAATGTCTGTAATGGGCGGAAGTACTAATGCCAAAGATATCGCTGCTTGGAATGCTTGTGCTCCAACTGAATAAGGAGAGCTAAATGGCTCAATCATCTTCGAATACAACTGCTTTTATTGAAGCGGAGCAGTATTCTAATTTCATCCTTAGTAACATGCATGATGGCATGTTACCAGAAGGCTTTTATCGGAACGTCTCTGACTTTCCCAATGGTTCAACCTTAAACATCAAGGTTGTTGGTGCTGCTACAATCCGTGATCAAGAAGAAGATCAACCGATTCAGTACGATCCAATTGACACTAGCACAGTGACTTTATCAATCACTGATTATGTTGGTGACGCTTGGTACATCAATGACGTTCTTCGTCAAGATGGTGCTCAAATCGAATCTCTTCATGCCGCTCGTGGTAAAGAATCGACTCGTGCTTTACAAGAGCATTTCGAGTCTCGTTTCTTGCAAGCATGTAATGATGCACAGACTGCTAATGCTGCTAATGCAGTTAACAGCATTTCTCATCGTATTACTGCTGATGGTACTGATCGCGTTATGACTGTAGCAGATATTGCACATATGAAACTTGCTTTTGATAAAGCTAATGTTTCTGCTGGTGGCCGTATCGCTATCGTTGATCCTGTTGTTGAGGCTACTTTGAACACTTTGACTAATTTAGTCAATGTATCAAATAACCCACAATTTGAAGGCATCGTGAACGAAGGTTTTGCTCGCGACCATAAGTTTGTTCGTAATATCTTTGGTTTCGATATTTATACTTCAAACCGCTTGGACACTGTTGCTGCTGAAGCTGCTGCTGTAGACCGTAATGGTACTACTACTGCTACTGTAGCTGGCGATATCGCTAACGTCTTTATGTCTGTACTTGATGACAGCACTAAGCCTATTATGGGAGCTTGGCGACAAATGCCTTCCGTAGAAGGTGAACGTAATAAAGACCTTGCTCGTGACGAATACGTGACACGTTCACGCTTTGGATTCGGTGCTCAACGCACAGAGTCTTTAGGTATCGTTATGACTAACCCAACTGTATACTAAGGAGAACTGATATGAGTATTGAAGTTTTAAATGGTGTACGTAACTGGTATGGCCCTCGTGGAGCAGAAGATAAACTACCTGCTTTAATTAAAACAGAAGGCTACACTAAAGAAATGGTTGTTGATTTTAATTATGATGATCTTCCAACATACAGTGCTGATGGTGCTATGGTATTAGAAATCCCTGCGGATTCTTTAATCGTTAGCTCTAAGTTACATGTTAAGACTGCTGCCGCTGGTGGTACTTCTTATAACATTGGCTTATACCAATCAGACTCTACTGTAATTGATGCTGATGGTTTAGATGCTGCTGTTGCTACAGCTGCTCTTACTGAAGATGCGTGGATTGTTAATGATGGAGCTTTAGTTGGTGCTAGTATCGGTGCTGCTGCGGGTCAAATCGTAGTTGCTGCAACTGGTACTTTTACTGCTGGTTCGTATCGTTTAATTGTTGAATACATTCAACCTTTAAGCTAATAGATTGGGGAGGAAACTCCCCTTATCTTATAGGAGATAACAATGGCAAATCCCGTTAAACAAGACTCAGCTATGGCAGATAAGAATAGCAATCCAATGATTAGTACACAGCAATCATTGGTATCTGATGCTGCTGCTGCAACGGCCTCTAATCCGTCTGCACCAACAGCTTATACTGCTCATGCTAGTGGCGCTACGACTGTAACTTCTAACGCTGCAACTGATCTGGACACTACTGCTGCTGCATTAGCTACTCTAGTTACAGAAGTTGCAACTTATGAAACTGCTATTAGTGCTCTGATTGTTGATGTAGCCAGTATCCGTACTGCACTTAATTCAGCATTAGATATACTAGAAGCACATGGGTTAATGGCTGACGCATAAGACAGAGAGGCTCTTTGAGCCTCAATGTTTTTAATAAGGAATAAATAAAATGGCAGTAGAGCACGTAAATATAGCAGATCCAGAGATACATGAGCCTAAGGGAGTTGCTGCTGCATCCGATGGACAAGTATATGTAGCTGATGGAGTAGGCTCTGGAGATTGGCGTTTCATACCTCACAGTGCATGTTACTATGATAACATAGGGACAGGAACAACTTTAACAACACCAACAGCTTATACTTTGATTGGCCCAGCAAGCACAGGCGATTCACTACCAAGAGATTTTACACATAATTCATTATCCCGACTCACTTATACTGGGACAGATAACATAGATGCAAATGTTCATGCGGCTATCACTTTCAAGCACTCTAGCGCTACTGCTGTAGATTGCTTCTTCCAATTTCACGTAAACGGAGTAGCTGTTACTGGAGCGCAACACGCATCAGCTGGCCTTAGTGGAACATATCAGCATGTTTCTTTAGCATCTCACATAGATTTAACAACCAACGACTACGTAGAGGTCTTTTGTAAAACCGCATCTGGTGATATAGTTGTACATGCAATAAGTTTAATTGCAGAAGGTAAATTGTAATGCCTAAGATGACTGTATTAGAGATGACTCAAGATATCCTGAACGATATGGACTCTGATGAGGTCTCCTCTATCAACGATACGTTAGAAGCCCAACAAGTAGCTCAGATAATTAAGACTACTTACTACGAGATGATTAATCAACGCGATTATGATCATCTTAATCAAATGTTCAGACTTGATTCTGGTACAGCCTCGTTACCTACTCATATGACATTACCTGATAACGTTAAATATGTTAAATGGGTTAAGTACAATAAACGAGACACAGCTTTAACTAAGGATTTATTTAAAGAGGTTTATTACAAAGAACCTGATGATTTCTTAGAATTAACAAATGCAAGGGACTCTCTGGACTCAGCTGTAGATACTATAACAGATCCAGACTCAGGTGTGACTTTACTAATCACTAATAATGAGCACCCTACGTATTACACATCTTTTGATGATGAGTACGCTGTATTCGACTCTTATAAATCTACTTTAGAGTCAAACCTTCAGCAGAGTATGTCCCAATGCTACGGTGCTATTGAACCGACATTCAGTTTAATTGATACATTTACTCCAGACTTCCCTGCTAAAATATTTCCAGGTTATCTTGCTGAAGCTAAGAGTACTTGTTTTAATGCACTTAAGCAATCTGCTAATCAAAAAGAAGAACAAAAGTCTCGTAGACAAAGACGTAAGATGTCTAGAGATAAACGAAGAACAGAAGGCGGCGGTATTATGTACCCCGACTATGGCCGAAAATAGGAGAAATACATTGGCTGGTAAATATAAAGAATTAGTAGTAATAAATGATGCAAACACCCCTTTGTATGCCGTTAAGTTTGTTGGTGGTGGAGAGCTTCCTGATGTATTGAAGACATTATACACTAGCACAAAGGAAGCTACTAAAGCTATAGCTCTTTACTACAAAAACAAGCAAAAGTCTAAGAAGGTAGAGACCTCTTAAAATGGCACTATTTCAAGCAACAAAGGACTATAATACTTTTATAAGAGGTATTATTACAGAGGCTAATGCTCTTACGTATCCTGAAAATGCTAGTATAGATGAGGCTAACTTTATTCTTAATAAAGATGGATCTCGTCAGAGACGTTTAGGTCTGGACTATGAATTAAATTATGCTCTTAGTGCCAATATATCCACTACTGTCTTCAAAGAGCAAGCCGTTTCAATACATGAGTGGAAAAATGCAGATAATTCTGGATTATATAATTTCGCTGTCGTGCAGACTGGGAGTACTTTAAGATTCTACAGTCTTACTGATGAATCCTTATCTGCTAATTTAAAATCATTCACTGTTGACCTAAGTTCTTATAAAACTTCTTATGCTACAAACATCGGATCATCGCCTGTCAGTGGGATTGCAGGTAAAGGTGTATTTTATGTAGTCTCTAAAGACACTGAACCTTTTTACATAACATACGATTCTGTATTAGATAGTATCTCTGTTACGCAGATAACATTGAAAAAAAGAGACTTCCTTGGTGTTCAGGATAGTTTAAGTGTAGATAATAGGCCATCTTCTCTGACTAATTTACACAATTACAACCTTCAAAATCAGGGTTGGACATCTGCAAATATCTCTGCTTATCAGACATCGCAATCTGTATATCCAAGTAATGCGGATATTTGGGTGCTAGCTAAAGATTCAAGTGATAACTTCGACCCTACTCTACTAGATAAGCAATACTTTGGTAATACGCCTGCTCCTAAGGGACATTTCGTACTAGATGTTTTTTCAAGGAATAGGTCTTCTGTATCAGGTATACCTAGTATAACTACAGAGCTTGAACAAAGCAGACCTAACTCTGTAGCATTTTATGCTGGACGTGTTTTTTACGCTGGCGTAGAATCGGTAGTTAATTCCGGTGAAACTATTAATGGAGATGTGTACTTCTCTCAGATACTAACTACTGAAACTAAAGCTGGAAACTGTTACCAAGAAGCAGATCCAACGTCAGAAGAAATTTCAGACTTATTACCAGATGATGGCGGAGTCATCACTATCCCTGAAGTAGGTAGAGTTCTTCATCTAGAGGCTTTGTACGATAGTTTAATTTTATTTGCAGATAATGGGGTATGGCAAATTAAAGGTGATTCAGACGCTGGATTTTCAGCTCTTGGTTATCAAGTGCAAAAGATAACATCATTAGGAGCTGTAAACACAGGGAGTATTGTGTCTGCTGAAAATAATGTATTCTTTTGGTCTACGTCTGGTATTTATGTACTGTCTCCTGATCAGATTTCAGGAGTAATGTCTTCTCAGAATATTACTGAGACAACTATACAAACACTCTTTAATAGTATACCTAACGATAGCAAGCAGTACGTAACAGGTTCTTATGATATAACCTCCAAGAGAATTTCTTGGCTGTACAACGATTCAAGTTCTTACGATGGTATAAATTATAAGTACAAGTTCAATAAAGAATTAGTATTAGACACGGTTCTCAGTGCCTTTTATAAGAATACATTATCTGAGCTAGTGACAGACTCTCCTTATATCGTTGGTGCTATCACTACTCCCGCTTTGTTAGCAACAGAGGTATCTTATGATGTTGTTGTTAACGGAGATCAGGTTCAAGAGAATGCTGTCGATGTTCAAATAAGTTTATTGAATCCGTCTAGAGGTACTGTTAGTACAAAATATCTTACTGTTGTTCCCCAAGACAGTACAAATTCTAAGATAACTTGGTCTTTATATAACAACACTAACTTCTTGGATTGGGAGACTAAAGATAGTACAGGAATAGATTATACATCTTTCTTACAGACAGGTTATGAACTGTTCGGAGATAACTCTCGTAAAAAATCTGTAACTTATGTTACAACACATTTTAAGAGAACAGAGACTGGTTTTGAGACTAATGCTCAAGGTGGCCTAGATGCTGTCAACCCCTCTGGATGTTTACTCCAAGCTAGGTGGGAGTGGTCTGACTCTAGTACCTCTGGGCGGTGGTCTACAGCTGTTCAGGCATATAGGTTAGGTAGAAATTACATCCCTACGGGGGCTGGAGATTTGTTTGACTATGGTTTCGACGTGATAACTACAAAAAATAAAGTCAGAGGTAATGGAAGGTCATTAGGCTTTTACATAGAATCACAAGCTGGAAAAGATATGCATTTATTAGGCTGGTCTGTATCCGCTACAGGGGGGTCTGTTGTATAACTTAGTACACATAGATGATATAGATACTTCATCATTACTTAATGAGGTTATTAATAATGAAGTACTATTTGATACAATCCCCGTAAGGACTCTCTCAGAAAATAGCCCTCATCGAGAAGTATCTGACATACTTCTGCGTGGCCCTGAATTTAAGGAGACTTCTACAACGTACGATCTTTTTAACGAAATACAGTGCGTTAATTACAAAGAAACTCTTGAAAAATTCCCTTTGATTTATGAACATGTTTTGGACTTAATGAGATTAGAGAGCGGGACTCAGCTAGGACGTGTTATTATTACAAAGCTATCTTGTGGAGGAAGAATCTACGAACATGCAGATGAGGGAGAGGCTGGAGATTTTTATACGAGATACCACACTATCTTAGAGGGACTAGCTGGTAACACTTTTTCATCTGGAGGAGAGACTGTAGATATGCTAACAGGATCTGTATGGAAAATTAATAATCATATAAACCACAGCGCATTAAACTCCTCTGTCTCTACAAGAGTTCATTTAATATGTGATATAAGATTATGATAACCTACCAAGAAGAGAAATTAGAAGCCTGTCTAGAAGAGATGAAACCTCTATTAGAAGAGCATTGGGAAGAGATAGCTTTACATAAAGAGTACGTAAAACTTAATCCTGATTACGATAAGTACCTTTTACTTGACTCTTTAGACCTTTTGCATGTATTAACCGCCAGAGAGTCTGGTGTGTTAATTGGCTACTTTATTTCTTTTATACAACCTCACATGCATTACAAGCAATGTAAGGTTGCTGCGAATGATATTTTATTTGTGTCTAAGAAGTATCGTAAAGGGTCTGTGGGTTATAAATTATTTAAAAAAGCAGAACAGTCTTTAAAGGAATTAGGCGTTGATATTATTATTATAGCAGCTAAGGTAAAAAACGACTTCAAACCTTTAATGGATAAACTAGGGTTTGAAAGATTTGAGTACAATTACAGTAAATACATAGGTGAAATATAATGGGTTTCTCAGCAGTAGTTGCGATAGCAGCAATTTACAGTGCATCCGAACAAAGGAAATCAGCAAAGAAGCAGGCAGAAGCTACTGGAAGACAGGTCAAGGCTCAAAAAGAACAGCAAAAAGAGCAGAAAAAACTTGCCGATATTAAATCAGCTCGTGAAAGGAGACAGCTTGCTAGAGAGTCTAGGATTGCGAGGGCTAAAATAATATCGGCAACTGAAGGAGAATCAAGCTCTAAGGCTGCTGGCGTAGGCGGGTCTGTTTTAACACAGTCTGCTTCAGCACAAGGCTTTGCTGGTCAACAGTCTCAAGTTAATCAATCTATCTTCGAGCAAGGTCTATTAGCTTCTACAGCAAGTGCAGATATCGCCTCAGCACTTGCTAGAGGTCAAGAAGGTGCTGCTGTAGGTAATCTTGCTACTTCTGCGTACAGTATTTTTAAATAAGGTTAATCATGCCAATAACAAATGAAATAGAAGATATTAATTTAGGTGAATTACCTGAGTACGATACTCCTATAGAAGAATCAAAACCGAGGGCTGATAGGGCTGCTTCTGATGCTGCGTTCTATAACACCTCTTTATCTGAATCTGTGAATGTATTAGACGATTTTACTGAGACTAGAGATAACATCCTTAACAATGGATACGATGAATCGGTTCAACAGACTAAGCAAGAATTAGCTGAAGTTAATAATACTATTGTCAAAGAGCAAGCAGTAGAGATGCTTTCTGACTCTAATATCCCTCTTCAGGATAAGAAAGACGCTTTACTTGTTGCTCAGGAAAGACTAGACTCACCTGTGGAATTATCCCGCGAGTACATGTACAAGGAAGCTGCTGGATACAATCCATCTGATCCTAATAACAAAGAAGTCCACGAGAACCTTATAGAAGGCGTTGATGATATTTATGAAGCTGATAAGATCTCAAGGAAAGAAGTCCTAGATTATATTAGTAAAGTGTCTGAGAATAAGAGAGGTGAATTAGGCGCTGACGCTGACTTCTTTGGTGCTGTCATGCCTTTCAATGTGTCGCAGACGTACAGAAATATTATAGAGAAAACATTTGGTAAATCTGAAGCAAGTTTAGCATTTTTGTCTGCTCCAGGTGAGGGTTTACGTTATATTAAAGACCGTCTTTGGTCTGAGACAGACTCAGAAGAGCGCAAGACTCTTGTACGTGAATTAATCAAGAATATTGATGAATCAGCAGGAACGTTTGATGATAATGATTTTATCAGATGGCAGATATCCCATGAAGTGTTTAAACCTATATTAGACCCCTCTTATAATCCAGAAGATACTGACTGGGATCGTATAATTGAGAATGTTGCTGGTGGACTAGATACTTTAATGGTAGGTGGATTCTTACGTGGAGTATACACACAAGGTAAGGCTTTATCTATTTTAAAGAACTCTCCTGTTGAAGTAACATCACATGTTAACCCTAGTAAGACTAAAGAATTAGTTAGCTCTGCTATCGCAGATAAGTCTGGGAAGATTGCTGAAGCACTCGGCACGACTAAAGAAACACTTATTGAGAGTACTTTGTACCCTAAGCCTTTAGACCGTATTTCGCATCAAAAGATGCCAGCTGATATAGCTGAGAGTGTTGAGGATGTTCAACGTACAGCAGAGAGTATTATAAAAAGAACTGAGTCTTTTGGATTTGCATTCAGCAAAGAAGAGAAAGCTGCTGCTGCAATAAAGGTTGAGAAAACATTAGAAGGTACTACTGGAGCTAAGTACTACCAGAGTATGTCAGAGATTAGTACTGATTCAGAAGGTATTAGTCTAAGATCTCGGTTTGGTTATGATGAGAATCATGGTTTTAAGAACGGACTAGAAGCATCTCGTAAAGGACAGGAGTTATTCCCTGAGTCAGAGATCAAAGTTCTCAAGAGAAATAAGAACGGAGAAATAGTTCCTACGCATGAACTATCATCAAAAGGTGAGTACTTCTTCGAGATTAATGAACGAAGGGCTTTCGATGCAAGAGACGCATTGTATTTTGAACCAAATTCAGTTAATCACGCTAGAACATTAGGTTTTGGGCCAACGTCCCCTGCTGCTAAGTTCCACTCTGATATATCAGACATAGGGGCAATGCTTCCAGGAATTGAAAAGAAAGTCCAGACTGATTTACTTAGTGTACTAAAAGGATTCACTGGGTTAAATACAAACTCTAAGAATAAAGTGTCTGATGTATTACTTAAAGGGTACAAAGATTCTAAGACTTTCGATTACGATGAGTTAGTTAGTCTAGGTCTCAAGAACGATGAGATCAAGGGGTACTACAATCTCAGAGGGATTAACGACCTACAGTACATTATAGAGAACCGTAGAGTATACAAAGATCTGAAGCAGCAGGGAATGCTGCATGTATCTAATCAGAAGAATGGATACAATACAATAGCTAAACCTGTCTCAGAATCAGAAGCTATTACTAATGCTAAGACTGCTTATGATCCAAGTACGTCAAGCATCCGTACCTTATCGCCTGAAGAAATTAAATCTCTTTACAAGAACGGTGACTCGTTAGGATTTATGTACGGAACTGAGCGTTCTGGTAATCAGATAGCTAATTATGTTGTTATCGATTCTAAGCTAGGTGGGAGAACTTCTCCGTTACCTGCCAAAGTTCTTAATTATGATCCTGGATACATAACACGTGTTTACAAGAACAGGTACTTCATTGATGAAGTGAGTACCAGAGAAATTAATGGTGTCCTAAAACCTTATACAAGAACCATTAATGCAGCGTCAACAGAAAGAGAGGCTCTTGGGCACATTAATAAGTTACGTGAATCTGGTGAGGAAGGTATTGAATACATAGCACGTCTTGATCGTGGTTTAACTCAAGCTGAGTTAGGCTCTAGAGAAAAGTCAATGCGTCTTAATAAAGGTGCATTATTCACAGGTACTCGTGGTAAACGTCTTAGTACTGACTTCGGATTAGCTGAAATAGATGAACCTGTCGAGGCTTTACTTCGGACTATCGGTACAGTATCACGTCACGCTAGTCATACTGATGTTATTGCATCAATGAAGAAACGCTGGATGAACTCTTATGGACATTTGTTCAGTAACGCTTACCCAAGCACAAAGAATGAATTCACAGCAGCTAAAGGTGCTAATTTAGAGACTGTTACTGATGTAAAAGATGCTAAGTCTTACTGGGATTATATTAATTTACTTGAAGATGTTGACCCCTCTGGTAAGATTGTTGACATAAGAGCTAATATGATTAAGTTAGGAGAGTGGGCTCTTGGTAATGGTGATTCAAGTACAAGGGCATTTATCGGTAATAAGATTATTGATGCTTCAGCCATAGACCCGTTAGGTCGTGTACGTTCGCTGGCATTTAATATGTACCTAGCTGGTAATCCACTCCGTCAATTCTTCCTACAATCTGCTCAATACATGTTCTTGGCGGGGATTGATCCTAAATTCTCTGGATTTATTTTCTCCAAGAATGGTATCGCACGTCAGAAAATCGGATTAGATCTAGCAATGGCTTCTTTTACTAATAAAGAGCTGTACAAGAAAGTAGCTCCATCAATAGCTAAGTCAGCCGGTATCTCTGAGAAAGAATTAACCACTCTAGTAAAATCATTCAGAGAATCTGGATTACCTTTCAGTATCGACTCACATACGTTTGTACGTGATTCTTTACAAGATTATTCAAAAGTAATGCATCGTAACAATGCAACTGCTTTTGTAAATAAAGCTTTTACGTTACCTAAGAAGGTTTTAGGTGTATCCCGTAAGGTTGGTTTTGATGCGGGAGAGTACAACAACCTAAGTAATTCTTGGTTGTTTGCCCGTAACCGTTGGATACAGAAGAATCCTAATAAAGACTGGACGCTTAAAGGTAATCAAGATCAAATCGCTGCTGAGGCTAGGCAGTACAGTTTAAATATGACTAAGTCTGGTTCATTTAGCTATCAACGTGGGTTATTAAGTATCCCTACTCAGTTCATTAGTATACAGCATAAAGCATTAGAAGCTATGTTACCTGTTAAAGCAGGTGGTTCACGATTCTTTACTGCTGCCGAAAAGAGACGTATAGCTGTAGGTCAGGCTGCTTTATATGGTACAGCTGGCTTTGGCGTTACTGAGTTATACAAGGAAGTACGTGACAGAATGAGTATAGAAGTAGATGAAGATGTAGACCAAATCGTCACTGGAGGGTTGTCTGAGTTTGTTACTAACAAGATTCTTCAAACAATTTACGAAGACGATACCTCTGTTAAATTAGCTAAAGATTTCGCACCAGCCTCAGGTATCCTTGAGACTAATATTCAGAAATCCTTAGTTGATTTAATGACTGGCGGCAAGTCTCCCTTAGAGTACATGCCAGCAGGTACAGCAGCTAATCGTATCATGAAAGCCATGTCTTATGGTAAATATGTTTATGAAGCCCCTAACATAGATACTACTGAGAAGCTACAAGAGATTTTAGCATCAGGTGTATCTGTGTTCTCTGGGTATAATAACTACCTAAAAGCATCTGCTGCTCTGAATTTAGGACATATGGTAGATGCAACAGGAGATCCAATTGTAAAGGCAACTTATGCTGAAGCAATGGCTAAGTTATTTGGATTGCAGTCAGGAGAAGAGTCAGATTATTACGATGTGTTACAGGCACAGTTCAGTGATGTATCTGGCCCACGTAAAGAAAAGAAATTGAAGGAAGTAGCTAAAACTTACTACGATAATATCTCTAAGCGTGTAGGATTTTTCTCAGAGCAATCTGAATCATTAAATGAGTTAAATCATAAGAGATTAGTTGAGGCTATTCAAGCAGAGGCTACTATCTTATCTGTAATGAACCCTTTAGATGCACAATACGTTTTAACGGAGTTCAGGAAAATATTGACTCGTAACTTAGAAAATGGTTCTGATAGATTAATATCAAGTATTACTAAAAACGCTTTAGGTAATCAATACGGAGACTCTTGGGAATTCATTGTTAATAGACTTAAGAACTCTAGCTTGATTAACTCCCCTGAGAAAGAAAAAGATATAAAAGAATTATACGATTTCATGACTGAAGAACAGAAGATTGCGGAGCAAGAGTAATGCCTAATATATTTGAACAAGTCCAACAAAGTATATCTGATCCAAGAGATGTAGGATCTCCTTCTGGATTTGTAGCCACGTCGACGACAGATAGCCCTTTAGCTACTGCTATAAATGGAATCTCTAACCTAGGTAAATTAGGTAAGGAGATTTACACTGATATTCAGACTGATAAACTCAGTTCAGAGTTACAGACAGGGCTTAAGGATTTTGTAGCAGCTGAAGAGGCGGAGCATGTTGTCGGCTTATCTCAGCAGACTCCTATGCTTGAGGAACAAACAGCTGAATTCTTTGAAGGTGATGAGGCTTCTCCAGCTGAAGAAGTTGCTCTTCTGACTGATATGAGATCTAGGTTAAAGACTTGGGATCAAGCTTTCAAACAGAAACGTATTTCAGCCTCTGAGTTCAAGATTAGAATGGAGTCTACTTTAAAGAAGTACGTTAACATGAACCCTAGTATAGCTTCTGAGCTACGTAAGGCTGCTTCAAGTACATTAGGTTTTGATCCAACAGGAGCAGAGTTAAATCAGATCTTTGCTCAACAAAAAGCAGCTGCTCAGACCTCTGACCAAGTACAGAAGGCTACTCTTGATATAATGAAGAAGTTCGGAATGATAAATCCCAATCTAAGTACCTCAGAAAATGTAGCTCTGAATGGTCAAAAAGCTCTTGCGTTACAAGGTGCTAGTGCTCAGATAGATTTTCAACACAATGCTGCTAATAAGGGTAATATGATGTCTAAGGCATTACAGCAGCAGTTCGCCAATAAGCAGTCTGGGGCTGATATATCAGCAGCAGGCTCTAGTATCTCTGAATTACTCCAAGACGATAGCATTTCAGGTGTTGAGAAACAACAGGCACTAGATAGTATCGTTGCAGAGACTGCTGGTATGTACAGACAGAAATTCAATATGTTAGATGCTTCAGCTATTGATAGCGTAATTAAGCCTATAAAAGATTTAGTCCAATCTGCTAAGGACGTGGCATCTGGTAAACTACGTAAGGAAGAGTTCGATAATATCTTCCAAGGTAATCAGAACACTATTCTTGCTGAGTTCTCTGGGACTCCTAAAGGTGCTCGTTACTTAGCTACTATTAAGATGGCCAAGAATCTTATGAGCATACCTCCATCTGTTCAAAGATCTATGTCAGAAGGTTTAAAATCATTAGCTGGTGTAGAAAAAATTATGGCTGAATCTCTTGGGACTGATGGATCTTATAGTCCTTTTAGTCAAGGAAGAGATCTCCCTAACGGGTCTGATAAAGACTTTAATAACTGGTTTAAAGGAGCTGCTGAAACAATCACAGAGAATGCAGACCCTAAGAATCCTGATCACACAAGACAATTCCAAAATCTTATAGAAGGTGTGATGATGCCTATGTTCTCTGATCCAGAGAGAGTCCAGGCTATCGAATATGACACAATGCTTAAGATGGCTGGTTCTCCTAAGTTCGTGGAGATGATTAAAGCAATGCCTGACTCTGACCGTGTTAAATCTAAGTTAGCGCGAGCATCCAGTATGTACTCGACTGCTTTAATTCAGAAGTTCGGGCAAGAGGCATTTGATAATTACAATCCAGAAGAAGTGAGTACTAAGAGTACTTTCTCCCTTAAAGAGGCTGTCTTCGGTATTGATAAAGAGCGTCTAGTTGATATCACTATTGATTCAAGTATAGGTGAGTTTTCATTTGAGCCTAAGCTGGAACTAAGTGGTGAGAAATTAAGAGTAGCTGATGCTGTTGCTAGAGGGTTTACTAAGAAGTACGCTCGTAGGCTTAATGATGCTGTTAAGATTACTGCGCATCTTAAAGGCCATACTAATTACAAAGGGATGTTAGATCAGTACATGGAAAGAACTCCTGAACTTTTATTCTTTATGAATGAAGTCAAGGAGAATAAATAATGTTAGATTCTGATAACAAATGGCACTTAAACAAGAGTGTTCCTCTTTCTTTAATCATAGTTATTATACTACAGACTGTGTACTTTACAGCATTTTTGACTAAATTAGACTCTCGTGTAACATCATTAGAGAAAGATAGTATAGAGTTTCATAAAGTAATAAAAGATATAACTGAGTTCAAGATTAGGCAGGAATACATGTCTAATGATATTAAAGAGATAAAATCATTCCTTAAGGAAGATGTTGATTGGATTAACCCTAAAAGGAGATCTAAATAATGCCAAGTTTTAGTAAAGCATCTCAATCTAAACTTAATACGTGTGAAGATGATTTAATTAGGTTATTTAATGAAGTTATTAAGTCATGGGACTGTACTATTATCCAAGGTCATAGAACATTACAAGAGCAGGAACAAAACCTAAGAAATGGCAGTAGTACTACATTGAATAGTAAACATCTCTCAAGTCCATCTGAGGCTGTAGATGTTTCTCCATATCCTATACCTGAAAACTGGGGTGAGGGTAACGCTAAAGAGATGGCCGAGTTTTACTATTTTGCAGGTTACGTGAAAGGAATCGCTGATTGTTTAGATATCAATATTAGGTGGGGAGGTGACTGGGATTCTGATAAAGATCTTAGTGATCAAGAATTTGACGACTTAGTTCATTGGGAGTTAGTCTAATACCCTGTCAGACGCTCTCAGAGGCTCTCTAAGGGGAGTTCTCTTTGAAGCAGTACCAATGTATACCTTAAATTAAAGTCTCTTAGAGAGGCTCTCAGGAGGTCTGAGGACATGTTAGGAAGTATATTCGGATTTATAAGTGAAATTTTCTCACCAGCAGCTAGTCTTATAGATGAGCTGCATACTAGTGATGAAGAGAAGAATAAGTTCAAGGAAAGTATGGCGAAGATGGAGAATGCTTTTGCCATGAAGATGATGGAATATGAGAGCCAATTACTTGAGGCTAAAGCTAGTATAATTACCACAGAGGCTAAAAGTGACTCATTCTTAGCTAAGAACTGGCGACCTATGACGATGTTATCCTTTGTAGGTATTGTTATTTCTTACTGGTTCGGATACCAACCAGAAGGAATGACGCAAGATACTATTGATGAAGTTTTCAATCTTATTAAGATTGGATTAGGCGGGTATGTCGTAGGGAGATCAGCAGAGAAAGTTGTTAAAGAATACAAGAAATAGGTTAAATTATGGATATTATATTAATAGTACTATTAACTTGTGGGTTCCCAGATACAATTATTGTCAAGAACCCCGATGAAGATTTTGCTAGAGGTTTCATAGCCAAAGAGGTTGATAAGAAGGCCTTTGCAGAATTACTAAGTAAGAAGCCTATCACTATTGTATATAGTGACCCAAGACAGGTCTGCGCCTAATGAGTATGTTCAATAGAAAGAAAGGTGATATTTGTTCAATTAAGTGGCAAGATCCAGAGACGAATGCTGGATGATCTGATGATTTACTAGAATTAGAAATCGTGACTTCTGTAGGAATTTTCTTAAAAGAAAATGGAAGAACCCTTTGGTTCAGTTCAACATACCATGCAGGTACTAAAGAATCTGCTGATATAATGACTTATCCAAAGGGATGTGTACTCCATGTTGAGGTCATCGGAAAGGTTTAAAGAATCTCGCACGCTCCTCCAGAACAAGCGTACTCTTTCATACCAGTAGTTGTGTCTTCTTTTTCATGTTCTACTAACGTAGTGAAATCCACGTTAGTAGGCATCTCTCCGAGTAGCTCATTGTATAGATCTTCCGAGATTTCCTGATAAGGAGCTTGTTTGTACGAGTGTTCTGAATGAGGGAGAAAAGAGACTCCTGATACGGCATCAAAGTTCTTAGAGACCCATGCTCCGACTTCAAACCACTCATCCTCACGAACGTAGACAGTGATACTTGGTTTATGCTCACACCATTCCTCCTGATATATTTTCCATAGCTCTAATTGCTCAAGAGCAGTTCTATCGTTACGCATTACACTTCCTTCAGGAGCTTTCATAGGGAAGCTGAATACGTAAGTTGAATCTGGCTTAGTTACGTCATCTTCGTAAGGGAACCCTTGAGATATGAGTAAATCTGCAAGAGGGTCTTTCTTATCTTGTCGTACAGTCCTGATATAATACTCCGAGTAACGCGGATGAATACCACTACTAGAATCAACCAACTGACTAACAGTACCACTAGGCTTGACGCAAGTGATCGCAGTAGACTGAGGGATATTAAGTTTTTCAGACCATTCTTTATTTGTTTCAATTGCTATCTCCTTAAGCTCTTGTAAGACCATAGATAGGGTGAGTTTACCACCATGTTCTCCGGTAAAGTTATCATCATAATTACTATTATTGAGCACTTTATGATCCATAATACCTGTAAAAGAGACACCTAATAACCTTTCTTCTTCTGTATTACGTTTCCAGGAAGAACTCAAGTACCTAAAGTTAGTTAAAGTACTTTGTAATGTACCTAGAATTGTAGCTTGTCTAACTTTTCGCTTAAGATCTTCAAACGTATCTGTACTTCTAACAACAACTTCGGATAAGTTACAAAACTGTTTACTTCTGAGTATAATTTCTGAACACGGATTAGTGCCAAAGTCGTGTTCCGTATCGCGTCTTCCAGACTTTCCTGCCGCAACTCTCGCCGCATTTCTGTTAAAGATTCCTCGTTCTCCTGATTTTGACTCATACAAAGACCCCCATTCTTTCATAAAAATACCCATATCAGGTTTCTCTGTATATGAGATTGAGTTATTAGCCAGAGCACGTTGTGGATTATCTACCCACCAATGTCCTGATTTAGCAACCCGCATTCTCTCATCTGTGAGATTACTAAGGCTGATAAGTGCTGATCTACGTACACCGCCAACAACAACAATGTCTGCAACCTTACACATAAGATCATGACATTCAATACTCGTAAGTTTACGTCCTTTTGCATTACGTAAAACTTCTATACTGAACTCGAATAAATCAACTAAAGGATCTGGCCCAGAGGCACGTCCTCCGAATGTCTTTAAAGCAGATCCTGCTGGACGTACCTTAGATACGTCCCACTTTGGTATCTTGCCATTGAACAACATGCTGAGTAGTTCACGATAAGACGTAGCCCAGCCCATCTTTGAGTCTTGGACTACAATACATGTATCTGATTCATGGAACTCTTCAGCTACTTCAGGAAGCTGGTTTATGTACTGTCTCTCAACTGAGAAACCTACCCCAGTGCCGCACATAAGCACGTACATAGTCTCGTCGAATGCTCTGAGGTTATCTACTGCTAGATAAGAACAGTTATAACCTGCTACATTATCTCTCTCTAATGCTACACCAGCAGTCATTAAAGTTCGCATTGAAGGCATTACTTCTAGGTATTCTATAGCATCAAACAATTCAGCGGCTATAATATCATCATTAATCTTATCATTAAAAAACATCATGTAGCGTTTGACTGTTTCCCTCCAAGTCTCACGTCTATTCTCTTCTGGTATCCATCGAGCATACCTTGAAGTGTGGATATAGCTCTGATAAGTTGTTGGTAAACTCAATCCCGTTTCTCCTTTTTAAAATTACCTACAAATGAATCCAAGTGATCTTTCGTCACATTTGATACTTTAGACATGTACTCATCCCCCATCTCATAAGGCCAGCCGACTCCGTCAGGATTATCTTGACCGTAAGTACCTGAGATGAGAATATCTTCTTCATAAATACCACACGCTTCTGGATAGAATTCGTAGAACATTCCTGTAGATTTAAGTAATTCGTAGTCTTCTTTACCTAATTGGTGTACTTTCATTGCTCTGAAGTACTTAGTATCTCTTTCTTTCATTAGAGTTTACCTCTCCACCGCCCATTTGATTTAAGTTTCATAGGTATCAATTTAGGCTCATTATCAATAATAGCTCCACATCCAATAATCGGCCTATTCTGTGTAGCAGAGCTCCCATAATTAAATGCAGGATGTGATGTATCAATTAAACAACCTACTGACATTGACCACCTTAGCATATTAGTATCTCCGAAGTACTCAATACCAAACTTACCGTGATGGTGTCCTTGTATTGAACAGTGTGAATGGTTACGTGCATTAGATAAAGTATTAGCGCCCATTGAATGCACCATCAGTACATCTGTATCTTTATCAATTTTAAAGAAATCTTTATCAACCCAATTCCAATTAACATCGTACAAGTCATTGTAAGATTTTATATGGTCTAAAGGGATACCCGCTGCCTTAGCTTTACGCATAGACATTATATCATGATTTCCTAGTGTAATATTCATTTTAGGGAACATTTTAGATAGTCTTTGAATGCATTCTTTAGCTTGGTCATGCTCTTCTTTGGGCGATAGAGTCCCGTACTCTATCTCATGGAATGAGCTATTATGATTATCAATCAAATCTCCTACTGATTTAATTATCTCGCAGTCATAAGCCCAAGCTGCTTCCTCTAAGAATGCAAAGGTGTCTTGGTGATGATGTGGGAAATGTGTATCAGATATTATTAAGGTGTTCTTCATTTAATATAATCTCCATAAGCTGAACTTAAAGCTTCTTTTATATCTTGTAATGCATCCTGAAGAACCTGTATCTTCTTAGCTGAATTAACAGCATCCTTGTGTGTATAAACACTAAAATCAAGAGTAATCTTCCTAGAACAATCCCAGATGCTTAACTCAGCTGAGATATCAGATTCTCCTCTATCCCAAGGTTCATCAGAAGAGACAATGTATTGTATCGCCCCTGAGTTATATGAGTTAACTGGGTTTAGCCACTTACGGCCTTTTGTGTGTACTTTACTTGCCATGTTTTAGATCCTCTTTCACTCTCTCGAACTCATCTAGAATATATTGAAAAATATCAATATAGCTGGATTCCATAGGCGGAGATTGCGCAATTCTTAACCCTCTTTCCGCCATTCTGTGTATATTTTCTAAGTTATCACTTATCATTTATCATTTCCCCCGATATTGTCAACAACATCTAGTATCCCGAGTGCAACCTTTCTAGCTTGTTCAAGAGAGCTAAAATAGAAACTTTAAGGAGATCCAAAGACAGACTCAGCAATGGAAGCGTATATGATTACTTCAGATATGGTTAAAGTATCATTATTTGTCGAAGCATTAATAGAGACAGTGCCCACTTACTCACTGCATTCACGGTAGTTAATTGTTTTACAATCCAATTTAGTTCTCCTCAAGCATTAAAGTATCTATTTTATCTTGATACCTTTCCTTAGCTTTTTCAGTTTTAAGTTTCTTCTGTTTCTTCTTCAGAGACTTAATTTCTTTCTGCATAGGTGTTAAATGACTTGGGTGAATAGGATTACTTAAGTAATCTTTACGATGAAGATCGTACAGGTTCTTCAAAAAGAAATAAGGGTCTGTTGCTCTAGATCTCTTTGCCCAAGAAACAATCCTACCTTCGGCTGAGTTACAAGACCTATGTAAGGCGAATCTAACATGACCTGTCTCATGATCATGATCTAAACAAGCCTCCTCAGGAAGGAGCTCAGACTGGCACAGAGGACATATATTACTCTGTGCTTTAATCATTTTAAGTCTGTGCTCTTTAATATCTTTTTGTCTGAGTTTACGCATCTTTGATCTCTAAGATTTTAATATCACCTATAAAATCACCTGCTTCATTTGAGAATAGTGTAAGCCTCTCCCCTAATAATATTTCATTATAGAACCAATCTTTTGCCTCTTGATCTTCAGAGTGCATAATATCTTCATCGTATTCAAATTCAACAATCATTTTGAGTTTCAATCTTAGGCCCTCCCATGAATAATGGATACCAGACTTGATTATAGTCTAGACGCATCCAAAGAAGTCTCCCTACTTCGAGGAAAGCAGACTCTGGATCATCGTAATACCCTTTGTATTTTTCGTAAACAACGTTTTCCATTTCCTCTACAGTAAGGCAACCAGCAAGTAATTTCTGAGCTGTTTTCTTACCTATCCCCTTAATACCTGGAATATTGTCAGTAGAGTCGCCTTGTAGCATTTGCTCATAAAACCAACGCATTCCATCAATCTTTACTACTCTGTACAATAAATCTTTAGTTGGATTGTAATGATACCCCTCTACCATATCAAGATCTTTATCAATACTGACTATAACAGAAGTCCCCTTGTCCTCATAAGATTGACGTATAGAAACCTCATCATCAGCTTCTTGTCCATCAATAATCTCTGCACGATGCTTCTTAATCATGTACTCCTTAATAGCATCATAGTGGACTGGTTTATGGGAAGAGTCTCTATTGCCTTTGTAAGGCTGTATAGTTGCGATATTATCCCTGAAATTATCTTTACCTGTGAAGAACAAATGAATATTTTTCGTACCGAACTTCTTTTTGTACGCTTCAATTATTTGGTCAACAGTGATGCTTGCAGAAAGAAATGGCTGAACATAAATATACTTGTGGATAATGTAATCTGTTTCATCCTTTAGTATCTTGTTCAGCCATCGTTTGTCAGTGCAAACAAAACTCGGATCGCCTTGATGTCCTTGTACCCAGACTTTATAAATATTCTTTTGGGTAGCGAATCCTACGGAGTAAAGAATGGGATCGCTGTCTACGAACACATTCTTGAATTTCATTTAGAAATTAACCGCCTTATTTTCTTCATCATTAGCAAATCCATCGTAATCATTAGCTTCCTTGATCTTATTCTGCTGCCATTCTGGGAGCTTATTAAATAAGTCCATATCTGGTTCAGAGAAATCGAAGTGGAAGGTCTCATTCTCTAATTCAGGGACAACAGTTCCCTTCATTGGTAATGAAACAGCGTCTACTTTTGCCTTATTACCTGATGTTGAAGCAATCGTAATCATACAAGGTAAGTTAAGTAACTCATCCAGCGAACTAGCATCAGGTGCAATTGTTTTCACTAACTTGTACAACGCTGACTTCTCATGCATTGATAAAGTGTACTCTTTAGACACCCAACGTGGTTTTGTTACTTCTTCACCATCTTTTACATACGTGATGAAATCGTTAGGTGTTTCATAAGTAATCATTACACGTTTCTTTGGTGATGTAGCTTCACCTGTCTGGTAATCAGTTTGATCTTGTTCACCAAAATCAACTACAGATACAATACGTGCTAAGTGAGGGCCATCTTCTAACCGACCAAAATCTGTTTTCTTTGCTGATTCTTCAATTGTTGCTAAATTTAAGCTCATATTTGTTTTCCTTTAGTGTTAAACATAATTTAAGGTATTCTCCTGACAGTACTGTCTCACTTCTTCAGGCGAGAAGATTTTAACGTCCCCAGCACACCTATCAGGACTTTCATTGGGTCGCCATGCCCAGTCCCCAGAATAAGTTTTATCTCCATAAGGTTTAAGTATTTTGCTCTCTACGAGATTAACTTCTTCTGGTGAATCGGATTCTAATAACTTCTTCAGGTTTTTAATACCTACCTCGAAGTTAGTTCTATTTGTAGACTCCGTAGAGCCTACCTCAGAGCTAATCTCAGAGAAGTTATACCCTAAGATCAGTTTAAAATAAACCACCTTACGCTGCTTGTTAGGAAGCATGTTGATGTATTTATCTATCTCTTCTTTATTACTGTAATAATAATGTGAATTCACATCATGCAGTAAATCATCTTTTGTTACTGTATAAGCCTCAGTACTATCATCATCTGATAAAGATGCTACATCACTAGGCTGCTTGTCTCTTAGATACCTGTCATAAACATGTGTAACTAACAAACCTAACCAAGTACTTATAGAACCTTTATCTTTCTCGTAGTAATCTTGGTATAGTAAAGCCTTGTAAAATACTTCTTGTTTAAGATCAAAGAAATCTTCTTCAGATAGACTATGATCTTTTAAATACAATAAATCATACACATGATTAGTATAATCATCAATGAATTTATCATCTATTTTAATATTAACTGTATTACTTGTATTACTCATATTATTTCCTTAGGTATTATAGATATTACCAATTTTAACGTGTTTTGTCTAATCAATATTTAATTATTTTTAATGCATTAATGCGTCTGAGCCCAATTAGCACCAATCTTGTATTCAGCGTCTAACGGGCAATTAAGTTCTAGTAATGTACCAGCATCTCTGATACTTTGTACTGCAAGTTCTCCGTGTCTCTCTGCTTCTTCTGGAAGACATTCGAATTGTGCCTCATCGTGCATATCAATTAGTTTAATGGAACTGAGACCTTCTTCCTTTATATATTGATCTAATAAAACAATAGAATGCTTCATTACAACAGCTCCAGCTGCTTGTAAGAGAGTATTAAGCGCCTTATGTACTTGTACCTTTCCCTGGAAATCACGTCTTAGATGAATTCTCCGTCCGTCTAAGCCTAGTAACCATCCTCTTTCTCCAGCACGCTGTACACGCTTGATAAGGTCTGCCAGTTTCGGATTAGCTCTAAGGAATCTAGATTTAATTCTCCTCCCTTCTTTACGAGATCCTCCAATAATGCTTCCAATTTTTTCATCCCCTGCTCCATAATTGAACGCATAGATAAACGTCTTTGCATGATCTCTTGTGGGTAATCCTGCCATTTCTTGATTGATTGTGTGGACATCTGTTCCCTCACTCTCCTTTCCTTCTGTTACAGCCTTAGTGAATTTAGGATCATTCAAATAATGAGCTAACATTCTGAGTTCTAGTCCAGAGGCATCGTGGCCAACCATAACTTTAGGTTTCATTTTCAAGAGCCTCTATAGCCAGTAGTTTACAATTATCACCTGCATTAGTATAATCGCTAATCTGAATAATCTCTTTAAGCGCTGTTTCAAGTTTACCTATTCTCTCTCGTAGAACATACACTTTTTCGTCTGTCCAATCAACATCACAGCAGCATTCACTTTCATTATACGCCATGCATGTACAATCCATCCCAGCAAAATAAGTCTCACCTGCTACTTTAGGTGTCCTCTTATAAGGCATTATCTTTCTCCTTCCATTCTATATATAGTTTCATGCCTTCAGCAGCCCTCGGTACAGTAAACAATGATCTCATCTGCTTACCAAATACTACGTGTTTAGCAGCCTTAGGGACGTTTACAAGGATCTTATGTCTCATCCTATAGGTAGGTGTACCTATTGTAAAAGCCTCCTGAGGAATCCTCTCATTAGGTCTGACATGACTCAGCCAACCGTTGATTTGAGACTCTCTGTGTGCTAGTACATACCACAACGCTATATCTGACCCGACCTGAGAATCAATCTCACTTAGTGATTCACACGGTTGAGAATTAACGGTAAGTTTTGGATTGCCTTTTTCAGTAAAGTGTCGTGGTTTCCACCCCAATCTGAGGAGTTGAGACTGTAGCTTTTGACGACTTCCGATATCTGGTTCTTTGAATTCAACTCTTGTAAACGGGCCTCCGACAATGTCAACAGAATCTCCGTACCATTTCTGTGACGTACTCGAATACGAGCCATTTTTGAGGAATGGTTTATTAACAGGTGCACTGTAAGGCTTGATGACCTCAAGCTGTAACATAGGACGAATTTGCTTGTATAATTGTGATTTTTTTTGCTCGATATATGCCAAATACCTATTGGCTCTTTTGACATCGAATCTGACCCCTGCTTGTGTCTGTTCACTTAAAATCCTCCTTACGATTGATTCATTCTCAAACGCTGTTTGTAAAGATCTTTTTATCATTGATCTCACCCCTTAATTCATCTAAATTATCATGTCCAAAATGTAGATCTGAGGTAAAGAATACGTTAGCTATCCTTAGTCACCTTTTTTTCTGTCATGCGGTAATTAATTTCATCTTCAAATATTTTACGGATATGTGGATCAAGGTGTATTTGAGTCTCTAATATAGCGGGAAGGTGATTATCTTTAATAGTCTTAAGAGCAATAAACTTAAGAGGTTGATCACTGTATTTACCGTAAGTTCCCCATGTAAAGACTTCTCGTATTTTCTCATGAGGTTCATCACCATAGACTGTCAAGTACTCTTCGTCACCGTTGACTGAAGAACGTACATAAGATTTACCGCCATCAATCATGTATTCTTTTCCATTTAAGTCTTGATATGTTTTGTAATCATGAGTTGAGTGAGACTCTAAAATAGTCCCATCTGGAGTTCTGATTGCATTGTATATAATATGTTTCATTCTAGCCCCGTATATGTTCTTTAGCCCATTCATCTTACTAGGTCTCATAAAAAGATCCTCTCGTAAGGAATACCTTGTACATCTTCATAAGCTTCGTTTAGTAATTCTTTGTAAAACAGTTCATTTATCTCAACGTCCTCAGAGCACCTATGAAGCATTTCTGGACTGAACTGAGACCAATCCTCATGTTCAGGTTTAGAACGTCCCATACGTTCTCCTGCTGCCTCTAGTGAGTGTCCTCCAGCCCTATCTGGTTGAAGTATCTGAGATAGTATCATCGTGTCTGTAATTAAACCCTTAGGTTTAAAATCAGGAAATATCTTTTTAATTAGACGGAGATCATAATCAATTATATTGTTACCGATCAATTCATCTGCGTCTTCAATCACAGAAATACCATGTCTTACGCTCTTGAACTGAGAAGAGTCATCGAATATGTACATGTACCCTGTATCTATGTCTTTAGCGACTATACACCATATCGTATCTGCTTCTTCATAAAAGCCATTAGCCTCTATGTCGAATACCAGTTTCATTGTAAAGTACCCTTATAAAGAAAGTTCAAGTAAGCTTCACATTCTGAGAGGCTGCCTTGATAAACGCAAATACCTTCATCTTCTTCAGAATCTTCTGTGTACTCATAAACTTGGTATGTAACATTAATTAGATTTCTTATTTCGTATTTCATTGTTCGTATCCGTGCATTATCTCCGTTAATTCTTTTTTCGCTAGAATGTGGGCAGACGGGAATGAGGCAATCCTCATTCCGCAGTTATAAACCCGCTCTAACTTTTCTTCTAGTCGCCTAAGCTTATCTGCTTCTACTACTTTTATGGTTTTCATTACTACGTTACTTTTCATCATTGCTAGTGCCGATTCTTCGTTTCTGTATATATAACATGCTCCACTAGCGTAGATATTAACCCAACCCTCGAATGGTTTTTCTTCTACCCAATAATCACACTCATTCCAATTAAAAACAGCATCCTCACCGCGTTTAAGCGTTCCACCGTAACCAACTACTTCACATTGGTTAGGCTTAAAATGCACCTTTTCGCCGTCTAAGTAGGCTTGTTCTATTGCTATTCTTTCTTTTAAAGGTTTCATTATGCAAACTCCAATAATACTTTTATTTGTGTTGCGTGGCGCTCTGCAAGCACGGTATCACCGTCTTCATTTGTCCATGCTTCGTTGTAACACTCTTCTATCTTGTCAATTGTTTGATGAAGATGTTTAAGCTCTTGCTCTTTTTGTTGTTTTTCGTTCATAGTATCCCCGCTTCTTTTATTGCTTTGTTCGCTTTATCAAGATACCTTCCTGCTGCTTCACAGTTTTCATATAGACTTTTTAGCGCATCTAATAAGTTTTCATTGCTTTCTTCAAGACTTATCGCATACCCAGCAAGTGAATCCATAGTCCATTCATCCGGCCTATCTATTCGGTAATCTTTTATTCTTTCGCTTAGTTTCATTACTCCACCCCCACTTGTTTTATTGCTTCTTGTGCTTTTTCTACTCTTGTTATCCACTCAGGATGATTAAGGTAGCCAAGGAATTGTTGTTTATTAATAAATCCCGTTAACTTGGTTAATTCTAATAATAACTGATAGTGGCTGTTACATGCTTTAACTATAAAGGCGGCATCTTCTTTTGTCGGAACGCATTCACCGAAACGAACAATACTAGAATCTTTGGCTTCTATGCCGTTAGAAAAACCAAACCCATCCTCATACACTTTCCACGGTAATTTAGTATGTGACATTTTATTTCTCCACCTTATGGTTATTAGCCAAAGACATAATAACTTCTTTATTTTCTATCCAGAAACTGATCGCGTCTTTTCCATCCATTGCTTCTATCTCTAAATCAGTGAACATTTCCCATTCATTTATCGCGTGAATCTGACAGCCTATTCTTATTTGTGTGTCTGTAATAGTGATAATATATGGAAGTCCTGAGATATGGATCGGCGTTTCACTAGCATTACCAGAAACCCAAGCATCACCATAAACCAGAGCATTACCAGAAACCCAAGCATCACCAGAAACCCAAGCATCACCAGAAACCAGAGCATTACCAGAAACCCGAGCATTACCATAAACCCGAGCATTACCATAAACCAGAGCATTACCATAAACCAGAGCATTACCAGAAACCCAAGCATCACCATAAACCAGAGCATTACCAGAAACCCAAGCATTACCAGAAACCCAAGCATCACCATCTTGATTTAAGTTGCCCTCTTTCTCTATATACCCACCTAGATCACCTTTCTCTATATCACCAAAAGACACTAATGCTTTTATTTGGTATAAAGTTCGGCCTAACCTAAAAATGCTGTTTGTTGTTAATTCATATTTCATTTTTATTTCTCCCTCGGTTTTTGGTGTTATACCTTAAAATATATGGCTTGTTGGTCGATGTTGTACACCCACTGCTCATATATCTTACACAAAGCCAGAGCCTGCCCTCTTGTTTTAAGTAGGTACTCAATATGATTATTTGAATAAAGACCGTACCCACTAAGATGGCTGCTAATAGTTTTCCAGTTAGAAAACAAACCTTTTTTTACTTGGCTGAAATAGCCAATATTCTCAATGTATTTAATTCTAAGACGCATAATATCTCCCCCTCGTTTTCTTGATACTCAATGCAGAGATATATTTAAAAATCCTTAGGTTTAATCCCTAAGAATTCTTCTATGTTTAAAATCTCTGTTAATCTTCCTGTGTTTTTATCATAATACAGTGAGCAAGCTAGTCCAGTCAATCCTGCGTACCTGTTTTTAAGTACACGAACTTTCGTAAGATTAGCTAACTTATCATCGTCTGCCTGTTGATCTCGTTCAAGGGCAATAACAGCATCACTGAGTTGCGCTATAGATTGACTACCTCGTAAATGCGACAAAGAGACTTCATGACCTTGTTCATGTCCCTTGTCTCCAGATGCTCTACGTAAATGCGATACAAGAATAAGGCCAGCGCCAGTTTCTTCGACTAGCTGCCTTAGTCGTGTCATAATTGAGTCAATAGTCTTACGCTCATCTCCGCCATCTTCCATAGCAGATACTACAATACTTAAATGGTCTAGAATTACCCATTTACAGTCCAAAGACTTAATCATGTACCTGACACGACTTAATAGAGTATTTTCACTTGTTGAACCGAAATGGTCAAGTGTGAATATCCTTCCTGTACCAATTGTTGAATTGAACCATTTCCGAATATCTTCTTTAGAAACTCCAAAGCGCTCTTCTCTGATACTGAGAGGGAGATTTGCCTCGACACTGACAACTCCCCAAGCTGTTCTTGATACGGATTCTTCAAGGGCTAGGACTCCTATATTGTCTTCTGTATTTTTAAGTAAGTGGTGGGTGAGTTCTCTTGTAACAGCAGACTTACCCATACCTGAACCAGAAGTTAGTGTTATAATCTCACGTTTACGCATCCCGTACAGCTTCTCATTGAGACCCTCCCAAGGATATTTAATTGATTCTTGAGAATTAGATTCCCACATTAAATCCCATGCATCTGCTAATTGTACAATACCATCCGGTCGATACGTCTGAGCCGCTTGAATTGCACGTAAATACTCAACACTTTTATGATTATTGAGAATCATATCGTTAGCATCTTTCTCAGGTAACGTCATAATTTTAACTTTACCTGGACTAAAGATATCAACAACGTCTTTAGTAGCCTCTTGACCAGCTTTATCTGAATCAAAATTAATCATAATAGTCTCAAAATCTTCTAAAAATTCTATATTATTCTTAATTGCTGCTGCTGCTGACGATGATCCATTAGGTATCGAGACAACTTTATAATTTTTACCACAGTCTTTTAACATCTGGTAGGCTGCTAAAGCATCCATTTCGCCTTCTGTGATAATGAGAAGCTTACCTCCTTCTCCGACAAGGTGCTGCCCGAATAACTCCGTTCCTGAGGTACTACCTACAGCATAAAAGTCTTTCTCTAGTACAGATCTAACCTTGTACCCTACGATTTCATTGCCCTTGCGGTAAGGGAAGTAATATTTAATAGGTAATCCTGTTGATTGATCGTACTCAATCTTAACTCCATATCTCTCAGCTATATCTTTATTAATCTTTCTAGAGTCTAAAGATGAACTAGATAAGCCAGCTATTTCTTTTAACATAAAATTATAATCTCTTTTAGGTTCAGTACTAACATCAATGATCTCTTCTCCATGCTCTGAGGTTTTAGAAGGTACTTTGCACCCAAAACAATAAGTTCCATCTGTGTACACGGCTAAGTTATCTTTAGATCCACAATCAGGACAAGGTTGCTTTGATTTTATCAGCACTATATAGTTCCTTTTGTACAGTATTTAATTTTTTGTCAGCTTTCTTTATTTGTTTATATATTGCTCGTTCTGATACATGATCTTCATATACACCAATATCTTTAAACTGCTTGGCTACCTTTCTTAAAATCTTAGCTCTCTTTGAGTTCATGCTTTTTAACCTCATAACCTAATCGTTCAACTTCTATAAAAGGAATACTATTACTAGGATAGTCGAGATGTATAGGATTCTTGTAACGATTACCACTTGACAAAGAAATAAGACAATACACTCTGTCATATACTTGTGTCAGTATCATTAAATCTCTCTCAACCATAAACTTGTCACCGCACTTAAATGTATTTTGTTTTAATGCTTTTATGTAAGCCTGCAATTCTTCAATCTGACGTTCAGCTTGTTCTTTAGACAATTGCTTCATTTCATCCCCCTAGGGCATTTTATAACGTGGAATGTGCTATTTTGATCTGGTACAGATCTTGCATAACACCGTACGATAGATTTTGAGTTCATAGTATTATGGATTGTATCTATCTTCTGGATAATGTTTTGCTGGACTACTCCTACAAGGATTATTATAAGTGTGCCTAACCCAGTGATAAGTATCACTATCGATCTAAGTAAATCATTCATTTAATAACTCCGTGATTTCTTTGACGTATTCTTCGTACAATAATATAATATGATCATAAGCATAACATTTGTCTATTTGATCACCATTCATTTGATCAAAGAATAATTTAATTTCAGGTTTTGATGTGTCTAGGTCGTGAAGGAAAGATTGGAACATGGCGAAATCGTAAAGGTTTCCTTCGTACCTTTGATCGAACTCTTCGTCATATTTTTCTTGTTGACGCTCTCTATCCAGATAAAATATCTCTGCATCTCGAACTGGGTCGGTTGTGTAAGGCATGTATCTCTCCCTCGTTAATATGGCGGGTAGGCAAGGGCGTTAATCCTTGCTATCGCGATCAGATTTCGACTACCGCGAATAGTCCAGCGTTATCACCCCACATGCGGGGTGCTGATGCGCCAAGCTGTATAGCTGCATGACTACATGCTTCTACCCATAAACTTTTAAAATCATTTCATAACAGTTACATAACGCAGACCTCGCTGCGCTCGGCTGGTTATGATGGCTGTTATATTTCTGCAACAGGCTCTTTAGTAGTAGCCAAAGGGCAGTCATCAGGAATTACCCTGTCAAGTATCTTCCGGTTAAGCGCTTCACATTCTGAGTTGTAGTCATAATACTCATCATCAAAATGGGGGCACATACCACAGTTATCTATAATAACTATCTTGTTCATACCAAATATCCTCCCAGTAAAATATAACAAAACGCTCAAGAATCGGACTCTACGAGCCGCTTAGCTTTGCGTTATATTTCTATTCTGCCTTCGCATACCATCTTGTCCACAAAGGCTGTTATATCTTTGTAGCAGTCAGCACAGTGCTTTCTCTTTCCGCTTGTGCTTTGTGTTCTTTCAGAAGAAACGGCTACCCCTTCCCAGTCAAACAAATGCTCGTAGTACATTACTTTTTTTAAAATATACCCGCCATCACCACCGCAGCGCGGGCAACATAACAAATCATTCGAGCCGGACGCACTAACATATTCAGGGTTACAAACTCCGCACCCATCACCAACTAATTGACCCCGTAAACTACATTTGCATTCTTTATTCATCGTGCGCCTCTCAATTTATGGGTTATATTTCCCAAGCATCAGAAATTATCTTCCAAGATCCAATTGCGCCCGCCCTTACGTTATGGAAGAAAGGTGTGTTTTCCCAGCCGTACCTAATTACCCAATAAACAGGAAATATTATGCCGTTTAAAATCAAACCAACTAACAGCACCAACCATCCAAAAATTAAAATAAAAACTCTTGTTGAATATTTCATTTTTTGCTCCTCATAAAAATATAACAATTTATTCAATTTGACGCTGAGAGCGCCGCTCTTTTCTAACCCTCTCTATTAAGTTTCTCCACTTTAAAATATTAGTACTAGGAAATCTTCTTCCTTCAATAATCAGGTCATCCTCATTAAATTGATAAGATAAGGTTAAATCTTTTCTATCTTTAAGAGGTACAATATCATTCGTTACATTATCAAGGACTAGTCCCTTAACAATTACTACCATGTGAGCTAGTGCCTCATTATTAATATCAATCATAGCATAAGTTATTAGCATTTCATTAATAATGTACCCGTTCTTCCTTAACTCAAAATACTTAGCAATAGCAAAGTCTTCACAATCTCCAGCGTTTTTCTTATAAAATTCGTCAGGTGTTAGCCAAGTATCAATCTTACCAGTATTTAATATGTCTGATTTGTATGGTATCTTATTTATTTCTGTGTTAATTTCACCCAGAACTCCGTACTTGTTTACAGAGCATCCAAATAAGGAAGATACTATCATCATCAGTACTACTAATTTATACGTGTTAACCAGCATCTCTTTCTCCAGACAATAGAAAATTCCTGTACTCACGGATAAGATCTATAGCGTCATCTGGATCATAGTAAACCATATCACTTATATCTGCGTTACTGAGTCTAGTAATATCTGGGTACTCATAAGGAACATTAGCTGGGAGATAAGAGTCATAATTGTACCCATCAACATCTAGATCATAATCCTCAATACAAGGATCTCTTTCAGTTATCAAGTTATCAAAATCTACATTAACTAATGCATTTATTAACTCTTGAACAAAGACGACATCTAATGTTTCAGATGAAGTGTGTTCAGAGTCATATCCGCATGATAAATTAGTACACTCCGGTATAAGATGTGTATAATTAGCTGAATCGGTGAAAGACCCAGTATTATCTGGGAAAAACCATTTACCTGATTTCATTAATTCTTGTGCGAACTCTTCACAAAACTTGTCAGAGCAGCATCGTTCAAATCCTTGATGTGTTATAATTGATTCAGTTCCACGTCTATCGAATGCTATACATCGTAGTATACCATCGACGAGTTCAGGTGTATGTTGCTGGATATAATTAGACCCATTACCACCTATTTCTTCTTCACGATGGAAGACGTACAATCCGTTGATATTAGCCTTAATCAATGCAATCATAATGACAATCCCAGCGCCATCGTCTGCACCTAAGCATTCATCATGTTGTACAAATATCTCTCCTTTATTAGGATCATATAGAGGCTGTTGCATACCTTCAGTTCTATGAACTGTATCAGTATGACAAGAGAACATTGTTGTGTTGTCTGTACCGACTCTTACAATTCTATTGCCGAATCCGTCTATATGTACATTAGGTAAGACATCGATGAATTTTTTAATAGCTTCTTTTTCTGTTTTAGACCCAGCAGGTCTTTTATAACTAAGTATATTAAGCGACTTCTTTACTTTCTTCCTCACGTTCTGTATTGAATTCATGTTCTACCTCCATTTTATTACTCTCGTAACGGTAATACAGCCCATTGAACTCGTAACAATCTTCTTCTAACATATGATATTCTTCGTCCTCTGGCTGGATAAGGTCTGCTGTACGAGTACAATCAAGATCCCCTGAGTAAGTCATGTAATACTGAACATCATCTAAAAGATACCATTCTGAATCGATCTCTGAGAACACGATATCGTCCTCTATTGAGTACACCTCGTCATCTATGAGGCGTAAGCCATGACTCTCTAAGGCATTGCAAGTATAGTAGTCATATTTGTACGCGTAAAAAGTTTCTTCTGAGTTACGTATGTAAGTTATATTTGAGTACGAATCGTAATAAGCGTACGTGAATTCATCGATACATGAGGAACATATACTAATATCGTGGTAATCCGACCACGACATTTTATCTGAATCAAAACCTTCTCCACATTCATCACATCTTTGCATATCTTGTTCAATAAGGCCATATTGCCCTAGCATCTCTCTATCACCGTCATAAGCAACTACAATTTTATCGCTTAAAACATTTACTGAAGTGCAATCTCCATCGAGATAGGGTGCAATAGTTAAGTCTGAATTTGTTCTAAGAAGTAATAAAGAACACCCATCTAAATTGCCTTCCTTGTACCCTAAATCCTGTAATCCTTCTGTTAATACAATCTCATCTCCGTAAATACGGACGTACTCTTTCCTAACCTCGTTTATGACTGTACGTGCAGTAATCCTTCCGTCACGCTCAATGTACGCTACAGAACAATCATTAGTAGCATAAATCTCACAAGGATGAATACCACTTGTTATATAGTGAGATGTATGATGTGACATACATGACGATGGGCCATTTTCATAGACATGCTTAATCTCTGCTCTAGATCTAGCAAATTTAACATCAATGTCACCTAATTGTTCCTTACGGTATAGGCTAGAAGCTACTGCTATTTCTGGATCTGTCAAGTGATCAAAATGCCTTCTTAAGTACTTGCCTATCTTGACACTAGTCTGACGATCTGCTTCACCATGTTTATGTGATTCAGTGTAAGAGATGCATATCTTATTATTCCTTGACACATGTATATAATGATCCTCAGGTGGTGTCGCATTTATTGACTCTAAATACACAAGAACTTTTTCAGGTAATTTTGTATACAACGAATCTTCATATCGACCAAGTTCCTTGTAACAAAAAAGAACCTCTTCTTCGTACTCATCATCTTGATTTAATTTATAGCAAAGGACACGAGATCTCTTCTTTTCAAAGTGAGACCTCTCTCTGTTCTGCCAATTACTGTAATTAGTTAATGCACTATATATACTTGAGTGAGTGAATATCTCAGTGAGTTCATAAAAGAACTCGCATTCAGCTATCGGAGTCCACTCTGTTGGTATTTTAGATAGAAGATCTTTTTTTCTAGTCTCTTCAGGCGACTCTGTGTTAACATCTTCCTGATCTTCTTCAGGTTCTTTAGGTATTCTTTTGTTGAAGAAAACCGCGTCTTCTAAAGGAGGCAGTTGATCTAGAGTCTCTTTCGATAGATATATCCCAGGACTACCTGATAGGCTGTTATTATACAGGCAAGTGCCCGTTAGATCAGCGAATTGATGATGTCCATCATCGTGTAATCTCTCACATTTCAAGACATTTAGAGGGGTCATTCCATACATATTGTTCCGTAACCGATAAAATGAACCTACTTTAATCTCCATAATTCCTCCTGTTGTATAGCTCGTTATATAGTCAATTGTTTAGGTAGGTATCGCCTAGAGTAATTAATAAGGGTAATGAGTACTATCATCAAAGTACGATTTACTGTATAGAGAATTCTTTTTGAATCATCAAGGTAAATGATTCATCAGCAGCAGACTCAGCAGCAGACCGAGCAGCAGACCGAGCAGCAGACAGAGCAGACCAAGCAGCAGAC
>Ga0316205_10000844_pt1 | contig 45871 bp, 67 predicted proteins | sample 3monthpyrite_MG_FD_204941 | JGI IMG/M metagenome (GOLD analysis project Ga0316205, IMG submission 204941) | Microbial mat bacterial communities from mineral coupon in-situ incubated in ocean water Damariscotta River, Maine, United States -... | ecosystem: Environmental > Aquatic > Marine >...
GACCCCACCCACCAAGCCGCCGACGAGGGAGGAGGTGTCCCAGAAGCTACTCGACACAGGAGCAAGATTCAGCGCCCGAATGTGGTTCCGGCGTTACGCCGACGACCTCGAAGCCCAGCTAGCAACCGCACGGGCCGAGGGGCTGCGGTGGGAGCATGACTTACTGGCCGAGCGCGTGTCGCGCTGCTGCCTGGGCTTTCCGCGCTGCCCACAGTGCAACAAGGACCGCGCCCGCATCGCCGAGATCGACGCGCAGTTAACGACTTCCGATACCCTTAAACTAGACTTAAACTAATGCCTGAGCCACCAACACCCGCCGAGCAGTCCATCATCGACCTGAACGCTGCTACCCTAGCGAGCGTCGAGGCCCAGACCAGGGCCTTCCAGACCATTGCCGCAGCCCTGACCTATTTCGTGGATCGGGACAACGCGCGCAGGTCAGAAGCCAAGTACGGGGCGACGAGCAAGGGCGATCACTACAACGTGTTCAAGAGTGATGGCTGAATATCTAAAATACAAGCTCACGACCCGTAATGAGCTAGAGATGTATAGTCCCCCCGTCCCCTCCTGGATAAGGGTTGTGGTACAGGACCTCGACTTACACGATAAAGTTCTTCTAACCATCAAAGTGGCTGACTACAGCGACTACATCATCAAAGCCGAGCCTGCTTACCCTTACGATGGTTAGGAACTACACACCAACCACAGACCGGGGGCCCTACGTACAGAAGCATGAGCCCACCCGAATGCAGGTGCGCAACTTCCTACGCCGGGCCGCCGGGACGCGGAAGGGGCAGAGGCAAGAGGCCTACCTCGGCCGCGAGCGGCACACCTGGACCAGGGCCGTGGAACTGGCGCAGCCGGGCGATGTCGTGATCATTAACGGAATGCACATTAGCGTTCCAGAAACGCGCGAACTAATCCTGGACGCGATGCGGCACAGGGATATGATGGGCCAGTACATTAACTAGAGTAATGACCAAAGAAAAACCACACCCCGAACTAGGTATCCGTACACATACTACCGACCAGTGCGGCGGTCCCGCTTGCCCTATCCACGCCCCCTCAGACCACAAGATGAAGGACTGGGAGATGCGCCTGAGATTTGACCGGGGCTGCCTGATCGAGCGGCTGTGCCCAGAGCATGGCGTAGGTCATCCCGACCCCGACTCGGCTGCGTACCTGAAGTCGGTAGACCCACGGGGTAACTACACTATTCACGGCTGCTGCGGCTGCTGCATGGAGGAACTGAAATGAGAAGCAAACACACAACAATGACCATCCAGGACCTGTGCGATGCGGGCCTGGGGAGCGAGGAGCTAGAGCTGCTGGTGGACGTAGTAGCCCACCGAGTCACGAACCCGAGCCTGTACTTCACGAGGCCCACTACCGCACACAAGGTCAGGGACTTGTTCTGGGTGCGGTCGGTCCTCGAACCTGAGCAGGTGGTAGACGAACGGTTGTCAAAGACAAGAGCTGGGGTTGACAATGTAGCGCTGGAGCCGGAGCGTGTTGTGGATGCGCGGGTGCAGGAGTCCGGTTATGGGAGCTAAGACGCACTTGGAACACGAACCTGGACCCTTCTCCAGGTATACGGAGTGTGGTCTGGAGTTGAGGCGTGTCGGGGGGTTCCGCCATATCCACCTAACTACCTGTAAAACTTGTCTTAAAACCCGCCTAGCCCAGAACAAGAAGGAGTACAAGACACTGAACACACGACTGAGGGACCTCCGATGACCCGGACCAAAACCGGCACCGACCTCCGCGTGGCCCGATCCCTCAAGGAGATGACCCAGGGCCAGCTCGCAACCTTCACCAAGATCCCCTCGCGCACGATCCAGTGCTGGGAGGCCAAGGACAACGACCTGCCCGAGTGGGCCGTCGATAGAATAAGCAACGTCCTAGAATGGCCTACACCTGGGCAGATTGCGCACGAGCTTGGGCAGGTGTACCTCATCCAAGTGTCGGGCATGACCGACCTACAGTTCCGGACCAAGCTCAAGGGGCTCGGGCGCTACGTCGAGTCGGCTGTACGAGTAGACCAGGAATGGTAACCGCCGCCGAACGCACCACCTCCTGCCCGACATGCGGCCGATCCCGCTACGTCGAGGTCACGGGCAAGGGCAACAAGACCAAGGGCAAGATGTACCGGCCGCACTGCACTGAGGCCTGCGTGACGTAGTGGTAGTCTACGACAACCTCACGACCTACTCCGGCGCCGCAGGTGTAGGTAAGACGAACCGGGTCCTGGCCTGGAGCCCTGACGTGATCGTGACCTATACACGCTCTGCTGCGGCGGAAGCACGTTCGAGGTTAGGCACCGCTACGCGCCCAGAGCAGGCCGTAGGCACCATCTATTCGCTGGCCTGGCCGCACCAGAAAATCACGCGGGCCAAGCGCAAGGGCACCATCGGTCCGCCCCTGGCCTACAACCAGCGCCGGATTCGCAATGCCTCAGACCCGGCTCTGGACCTATACTCGACCAAGGCCCCCAGCAAACAACCCCGCACCGAAAACGACAGGCTCGCTCGCCTGCTCCATGCCTGGGACGGCACGGGCGATCCCCCCATAGACCTGGGCGACGCGAAGCCGGTGGGTGCAATGACGTACGTGTTGCCCCTAGCCCAGTGGATCGCGCGTGGCTGCCCCCTAGACGAGGCGCTGCGGGTGCCCCTGACACTGGCAATCGACGAGGCCCAGGACGTGAGCGCCCTAGAGCTTGCCGCGTGCATTGGCCTGTGTCCTGGTGCCGAGGTTCGGGCGTATGGCGACCCGGGCCAGTCGCTCTATGCCGAGGCTAAGGGCCTGACAGGCTCGATGCTGCCTGCTGCATGGACCTCGGCGGCACAAGTCCTGGAGCTTGTAGGCGGATGGCGTGTCGGGAACCCGGTAGCGCAGAAGGCCGCCCGTGTCCTGAAGCCGTACTGGACGCACGACCCGAAGAGCTTCGCCGCACCAGGACACGGCACCGAGATCCGGCTCTGGGACCCGGAGCAGAAACCGAGCGGGCGAGGGCTTGTGCTTTCGCATGGGCGCGACTATGCTGTCAAATACGCTCGGCTCTGGGGTTTACGGAACTTTGCCGTGGTGCCTGCCGACTTCACCACTAAGGAGGACTTGATTGTGTGTACTGCTCATGCCGCGAAGGGTGCCGAGGCTGACCATGTATGGCTCTTGCCCTGGTCGCACCCGGCCATGGCACAGCTTGGCGCCAAGGATTCGGCGCGACTCAGGCTCCTATACGTGGCCATGACTCGCGCGCGCAAGATCCTGTTCGTGCCGCCTGCGTTGTTCGGGGAGATGGGTTGAGCCAGAAACCCTGGGATACGTATAACGTGCTCTGGAACATGGCACCTGCCGCGCTCCAGGACTTGGTCGCGAGGCACGCCGGGAAGTGGGTCCTTGACACCGAGACCGATGGCCTGATGGTGCGGGGCCGAGATTCCAGGCACAGCGCATGGTACGTGGGCCTGACACCGCTTGGCACCAGGACCTGCATCGTATACGACAAGGCGCATTGGCCTGATGCGAAGCCGGTCGTGGAGCAGATGCAGCTCATCGGCCAGAACATGCGCTTCGATGTCCATGCTGCGGACCTGAACGTGCAGCGGTGGGAGGACACCCTAGGTTATAGCTATTTCAACTCGATGTCCGCACTGAAGGGCCTGGACGACCTGGCGCGGCGTAGGCGACGGCCCAAGATCAAGACGCCCAAGGGACTGAAGGGCCCGAAGCTGGCCACGAACAGGATCGCCGAGCTGGAGCCTGCGAAGGTGGGCCTGTACCTGGCCGACGACTGCATCTTCACGGGTGAGGTCTACCAGGACATGCAGAAGCCGGACCTGGCCCATGACCAAGCACTGGAGCGAGTCGTGGCGAACATGGAGATGCGCGGGGTCCGTATCTATCCTGACCGACTCGACGAGTTCGAGGCCTTGGCTATTGAGACTGAATCTCAGGTACGGAGTGAGCTGGCTGGGTTCGGCTTCGACGGTAATCCGGGGTCTCCGAAGCAGGTCCTTACCTGGCTCGGTACCTTTATGGACACCAGCAAGTTACCGCCTACGAAGACTAGCCGGAGCACTGGGTCGAAGGCGCTGAAGAACATCCACCTCCCCCAGACCGAAGCCCTGCTGGCTGTGCGCTCTGCGGTGAAACTCCAGAACGGGTTTATCGCATCTGTCCGCGCACACATGACCGAGGACGGGATGATCTACCCCTCGGTGCACACGTCCAAGCACGACGCGGGCGGCACAGGCACTGGGCGCTGGTCGATGTCGGACCCGCCGCTCCACCAGGCACCCAAGCGGCATCCAGTGCTAGGTCCCCTGGCTCGGCGCTGCATCACCAGCAGCACCTGGTATACATGCGGCGCCGACTTCCGCCAGATCGAGCCCCGGGTTGCTGCGGCCATGAGCGAATGCCCTGTACAGCTCGCAGCGTTCGCGGCTGGGCGCTGTCCATACACCGAGACGGCAGCGGTAGTGTTGGGGAAGACCTACGCCCAGGTCACCCCCACGGAGCGCTCGAATGCTAAGGCCGTGAATCTAGGCATCCTGAACGGCATGGGCCCGTCCGGCCTGTCGATTCAGCTAGGGTGCACGCTCCGCCAGGCCCGGCGCTGGCTCGATGACTATCTCATGAGCCTACCTACGTTCGCAGAGTGGCTTGAGGACACCAAAGCAACCGCACGCACCTTCGGCGTGCTCCGAACCTGCGCTGGCCGCACCCGCATCTTCGGCTCCGACGAGAGCACCGACACCAAGGCCGTCTCGGTGGTCGTACAGGGCTCCGCCGCAGAGCTTATCCGGCGCGCGGTCGTGGCCCTGGATGAGGCAGGCACCGAGCCGTTCCTGCAAATGCACGACGAAGTTCTGTGCCAGAATCGGTTGACGACTGGCCAGGACGTCGCTACAATCATGACCCAAGCGGCCAACGAGGCCTTCCCCGATGTCCTGGGTGCGGTAGATTTTGCCGCCAAGGGAGGGGAAGGTGATTCCTGGGCTGCTGTCTAACTTGCTCATGCCTACGCCCAAGCCCGACACCGTACCCATCAAGGTCCTAATCGACCGACTGATCCGGGATATGTGCAAGGACATGCGAACGGTGTCGCCGAGCGAAAAACGCGCCATTGCCGGAGCCATTGCGTCTCTTACGGGCGCACTGCCTGGTCTGTCGGGTATGGATGATACCATGCAGACGGCCATGCTGGAACTGATTACTGAACTGAAAACAACAAAAACAAGTACCAACGATGAGTAACGAAACTGTAGATCCCCTTACGTACACCCCGACCGAGGAGTACGCCAAGGGTAAGAAGCCCCTCGTCCCCGAGGGCATGTACCCCGAAATGACCATCGCTGAGGTGGACGCCTACGAGAACGACCCGGACAACGACAAGTTCGGCAAGATCGCGAAAGGCTACACTCACCGTGTCCGTGTCAAGTTCGTAGATGGGGCAGGCGAGCGCGAGTTCGAGCTGACCCTGAACTGGGGCCCCGAGAAGTCTGGCAACAAGATTCCGATTTGGCGCCTCCAGAAGGCCGTGTTCGGCGACGACACCAACGAATGGGGAGGCCTTGCCGCTCTCCAGGGCCAGCGCGTGTCTGTGGTTATCAGCCACGACGACTTCAACGGAAATCCCTACGTAGAGCCGACGTTCACCCCCGTGGGCTAGGCCTGCATCATTGTCTCTCCCGGCATAGGTCATTGCCGTAAACTTGGCCTCGTCCTGGGTAATGCAGACGCTAAAAGACCCGACCCCGGCATGGGTGCTGCCGTAAACTGCACCCACCATCACCCCGCACCCATAAGCGGATAGCCAAGTCTTAAGGCACTTACCCTGTCCGTCATGGGCGCTGACGAAAACTGCGCCCACCTACCCCGAGAACAATCATGCCAAGCTACACCATCCAAGAAATCAAGAACGGCTTTCTGCTCGTACCAGGGCACGCGCCCGACGAGGCCATGTTCTTTGACTCGGCCAGCAAGGTCGTCACCGCACTGAAGAAGCTCCTTACGCAGTCCAGTGCCTGAGTCCACCTACACACTACCCCGCCCTGACAAGCCTTACGGACTCTGGGCCCGCTTTGTCACCGACCTGTACGAGCACGGGAAACGGAACGCGCGCCAGGACATTGTGCGCGACGAGATGGAGAAGATCATGGACTCCATTGTCGAGGCCTACGACAGGGGCGAGCAAGAGCCCAGGGTCCGGCCGTCCGGTAACTTGGCCTGCGCGCGGCAAGCGTTCTTGTTGCAGAAGTACGGGACCGAGCTAGAGGACGACGGCAACAAGCAGTGCCTCTTCAGTGCTGGTCACTTCTTCCATGCGCTGGCGTTCGCGTACTGCCGCTCTGCTCTGCCCCCCGGCTTCGAGCTACGGACCGAGGTCGAGCCCGAGACTATGCCTGACTGGTGGCCGGACCTGCCCATCTTCAACCAGACAGGCCACCAGGACCTCGTGCTCCGTGTCACTGACCCCGAGTTGGCAGCGCATTACTTGCTACCTAGCGCTGGTGATTCGTGCCTCACTGACTTCAAGAGCATGGGGGGCTGGGGGTATACCAAGCTCAAGAACAGCGATCCCTGGGACGAGCCGGACCCGTTCGGCTACATGGCTCAGATGGCCGTGTACTCGGACGGTGGCACCAAGTACGCCGAGACGAACCTTGGCGGCATTAGCAAGAACCAACTCATGATGCCGCTCAAGTGCCGGGTCGTGCCTAGTTCTGTGTCGAATGCCGAGATGTATCGCCTGCGCAAAGGCTTCGAGGCGCTAGAGGCAGGCCGTGATCCGGGCCCCGAGTATTTCCTGCGCTGGGGAAAGCAGGCTGAGTTCTCGTGTGGCGTTCCCGGGAAGAAGTACGGGACCTGCGCGCAGTCGGCGAACTGTCACAAGGAAGGGTGGCCGGTCTAGTATGGGTGTGCCGTCCTCAATCGAGCACTTGCGTCATCGCGCCAAGGGTGAAGAAGCCAATGAGCTAGATGACTTCTTACGGGATTACTACACCATGGTTAGAGATATAAAGCGGTTCTCCGACCCTAGACTAGAGGATTCGTACCCTGAAGCTAATCTCACTCATCCGAAGTGGGATATCTTAGATAACTGGCGTCAGTATTTCTGGCCGGTCCAGTGAGTTCTGCCAGCGACAAGGCAGCCTTCCTAGCCTATGTGGATAAGGATATGACTGACACTTTCGAGTCATTGACTAGGTTCATACAGGAGATGCAACCGCCCCACCCTCAACCACTGGAGGATTGGATGGCGCAGTTCACAGCATGGCGTGCGGCCGGGGGTGTCACCGACTCTATATGCTCGGCATGGGTGGAGCTATACATCAATACCAAGTTCACCATGACAGGCTGGGGCTACTCCTAATCCCGGTCCGCCAGGATATCAGCCTCGGTGATGTCCACGGTGCCGGGGATCATGCCCGCCTCCTCTAGGCACCGAGCCACAGTCTGGGCCACGGCATCGTCGATAGTCGTTGGCGCCAGTCCCATGTTGTCGGCAAGGATAATGAGCTGGTTCGTGCGCTGGGTGCCGAGCCCGGACAAGCGCGCCAGTTCCTTATCTACGTTCACATGCGTCTGCCTGGACACGGCCAGGAACGATGCCTCTTCGTAGGTAATGCCCTCCTCGATGGCGATGCGCTCGACATCGGCCACCTTCTGGAGCAGCAGGATCATCTGGGTCTTGCGCACCAGGGCAAGCTCGCAACAGGTCACGGCGACCTCAGGGTCCGTGTCGTAGTACTTCCCGAGCCAGTGCCGCTTCGCATAGAACCTGCCCATTTCCAGGGCCGAGTTCTGCATCAGGGTAAGCTCGCCGATATCGCCGAACCGCAGTCGCGCCAGGCCTATCGCGGTGTCATCGATGGTGGCTAGTCCTGTAGCGGGCGTTAGCGGTGTGGTGCTATCCGCCATAGCAGGCGTGCGCGGCCATCGTTGCGTCGTTCACGTGGTCGATCTTGTGCGGTGCTTTACCCGTAATCTTGGCTACTGCCTCGCCCATTTCGGCTTTCGTGGCCATGAAGTTCCGGTTCCAGGGCTTGCCGAGTACCTTGGCGCAGTGCTGCTTCAGTGCGATGGGCCGTTGCATCTTGATTTCCATGTCATAACAGGCAGCCCAGCCGAGCACGGTACTGGTCGCAGCCCAGATCCCGGCGGTGCCTTTCGCGTTCCGGGGAAAGATGGGGAAGCCCTCCAGTGCCACGGCCTCGACCTTATTTCGGCCGTGCATGGCCTCCAGGAGCGGCACTACGCGCTGGGCGAAGCGGTGCGGGCGGTTCACGTCGCCAGCCCGAACGCATACGCCCTCCAGGACCTTGTTCGTTTCCGTGTCGAAGACGGACAGGCCGAGGTTAGCGTAGCCCGGGTCGATGCCGAGCACTATCATGCACAGACCCGGTACTCGTCCTCGGTCGGCTTCGGCTTTCTGTCCTTGGGATCACTAGGCATGTGGGCATTATAGTGCCCTAGCTAGTGAAAGTCAAGCCGGATTACCAGGCGCCTTGACGTATCTGCCCGAGTACCCACACACGGAAGTCATAGGGATCTTGGTTATGCTTCGCTTCATTACATGCCACACAAGCCACTGTAAGGTTATCTGTGACATTACGACCCCCTCTGGAGAGGGGGTAGATGTGGTCTACGTGGTGATCAGAGTCGTCTACTATTGTTTTGTAGCAGTACGTACAGGTCAACGTGGGATACATATCGTAGTGCTTACGGTACATTTCCTGGATATCAGTCAGTGCAAGAACTCCAGGAACTCCGAAGCGCTCAGCCCGCCGATTGGAGTTCGCAGCTATGCGGGCCATGCGCCCCCTAGGGGATTCGATATATTTACGGTGAGTGGCGGCTACAGACTCTGCGTTGGCCTTGCAGTACTTGCGCATGGTTGCAGCCATGACGTGCCTATCTTTGCTGGTCAAGGTTTTTCGCCACGCCTTCCGCCGCGCTTTATGTTTGTCTCTGTTGGCGCTGTAGCGGAGTCTGCGCCTAGCGAGGCACTCATTGCATGATGGGTGTTTGTACCTACTCTCTATCTTGAGCCCACAAGAGTTGCAGGCGACTAGCATAACACAAACTGCGGATACGGATTATCCTGCTTCTCGCTATCGTAAATTGAAAACGCCTGTGTCCATTTAGGGGCAGGGCCCGCATACTTCATAGCGGGACTGCGAGGGTTGGCAAGGTAGCCCCCCTCTACAGCGAAGCGTAATCGACCAGCAATCGGCATGGACATAACACCTAGGCGATGTGTATGGCCTTGGTGGATATTACAACCCATCTCATGTGCCACCTTCAAGGCCTGTGCGGCTGGAAACTTCGACGAGCCGTTGAACTCGTCTCCATGGAGCATCCGCACCTTTTGGCCTTGACCGCAGGGTACTAGCACTTTAGTGCGGCCCGCATCCTGCACCCATCTGATACCAAGACTCCCAAGTTCTAGGTAACTAGGTAAGGTTAGTCCGATAAGGCGCAGTGCTGGGGCCCTGCCCTGGATGTAGTTCTCGTAGCGTGACTCGTGATTACCGCGGATGTATGTAATCTCCGCAGTTTTCGCAGCCTTCCGCAGGTCGCACAGGAACTCGTAGCCGGAATCCAGTTCTTTACCTAGCTGGTCCTCCCAGCGGGAGTCTTTACGATGCGTCGTTAGAGCGTGTAGGTCCAGAATGTCGCCGTTGAGTACGACATGGTCTGGTTTGATTCGTCTGATGGTATCCAGTAGCTTACGGATACCTGACCTGGAGTGGAACGGGAAGTGCAGATCATGGCAAACGACGGTCTTCACACGCAGGCCTTAACGAGTCCCACAATCACGAGAGCCACTAGGCCCATGAGCTTCTTCGGGTGTGATCGGATGAAGGCGATTACTCGGAGTAGGTCCATGTTGGCATTATACTACCTAGCCCTACTCTTTGCAACCCATCCCCTGACAATGCCTGGCCACTGCTGGAGCGGGGGGAGGAACAACAGAACTGCGCCGAGGACCACGACCCACACGATGAGGCGGAAAATCTTGTCACTAAAGCTCTCGTCTTTAGCGCGAAGGATCGAGTTTATCTCGTCGCCGGACAAACCGCTCTGCGCCAGTGCTATAGCCGGGTCTTCCTCCATGGACTCCTGTGCGGCCGAGCCCCCGATGTGTCCCGCCATAGCACCAACCGCAGCGCCACCCGGACCACCAACAGCAGCACCAGCCGCAGCACCAGTAGCAGCACCGAACGGAGGCAGGAGCGAGCAGCCAGTAGCAAAGACGAGAAACAGAGCAAGAAATCGGGAACTACGCATCGGGCGGGTACTCCAGCTTGAGCGCATCCACTTTCGCCTTATGCGCTGCGGCAGCGGCGGTCGGGTCGTCGTCATGGTTCTTGAGGTAGGTGTTGACGCGCATTCGGAGCCCGCCAGAGACCCACTCGGTTTGGAGGTCTGCTTGGTCTTGTGTCACTAGTTGTACCATTGGTGTGTTGGTGTTAGAGGACCTGTACGCCATGGTGGCGGCGAACAGAGCGGCGAGTAGGGTTACAGTCCATATAAGCCTACTCCCCGGCGGGTGCGGGGGTTGCTGAGGCGACATACTTAAGAATACCTATATCAGTCTCGTGCTCGGCAACCTGGGCTTCCAGGGCGTCGAAGCGGTCAGCCACGGCCTCGAAGGCAGCCGCTGTAGACTGTGTGACCTGTAGATGTTCGGCAGTGCGTCTGTTGTCGTCGTGCACGTACAGGAAGCCGACTAGCATGAATAGCAGTGTAGGGGCGTAGTCGGCAAAGCGCTTTACTCGGGGGGTGGCGGCGGGGCTCATAGGTTTCTAGCGTGTTGTTTCGCGAGTTCGGTCAGTGCCTTAGCCTCGGCACGCAACTCGCGACGGTAGTCGAGGTCCTGGGTCAGCTCTGCGCGTCGTTCCATGTCCCTGATAAGCCTGTTATAACGACCTTCCAAGGCGCGCTGCATTGCCTTGGGCCTGTTCGACTTCGTGCCCAGGACGTTGCCCTCCAGGAGCTTGGTCAGTGGAGTCGTCTCCCCAAGGGGATCGCCCGGGTCGAACGCGAACCTCGAAATCCAGAACGCGTCGCTGGCTTCCTGGATAGCCGTAGTCCGCTCGTCGCCGTCGAAGGCACTGAACAGAATCTTACCCGGGGAGCCGACCGTGAAGGGTTGCTCGGTACCACGGTTCAGGGATTCTTGCTGTGCTGCGGCGAAGCCTGTACCCCCGAACAGTTCGTTCAGTTCCGAGCCGGTGCCCAGGACAATCTCGCCCGCAGCCTCGACCAGCTTGATGGCCTCCAGGTTCGGGTTCAGGCGGGTCAGGTCGATGCGCCTACTAAATGGTACATTCAGCTCCATGCGGCCGTTGTTCTCGCGCAGGGGCGAACCGCTCTCGGCTTCAGCGCTGCGCATGAGCTGGGCGCCTCGGCTGAACGTGGCCGGGTTCTCGGCGAAGTGCTTGTAGGCGAACGGCAGGTAGTGACGCGGGAACGTGTAGTAAGTGAACGCACGCTTCATGACGTTGCGCTCGAACTTGGTCACGTTGCTATAGTTGACCATGGCGAGCTTAGCATTCGCTACGGCCTGGTCGAGGGGAACGCCCTGACGGAGCTGGCCGAACACGGCCATTGTACGGGCGTAAATCTCTGTCGCCTCCCCCAGGTCCTGGCCTTTCTGGCCCAGGAACTTTTTGGCCTTACCTAGCTTGCTCGTGTCCAGCGCCTGCTTCCGGATGAACTCTTGCGCGATGCTGGTCTTGCTGGAGCCCTTCAGGCCCTGGCTGATGAAGGTTCCGTACAGGCCACCGTCACCGAAGGCCTGGATGATCTCGCCCACGTCGTAGCTCTGGCCGCCTGCATGGAACAACAGGTCCTCGGCTTCGAGACCGAACTCCTTCATGACTGCGCGCTCAGGCTTCACGGCTAGGTCGAGGTCCTTACCGCCAGCCCTGCGCGAAGCCCTGGCGACCCAGCCGACCCGCCCACCCTTGGGCGTGCCGATGTACATGCCTACCTTGTTGTAGACCTTGGCTACGTTCTTGTCTCCGGTCAGGAAGCGTATGGCGTCCATGTTGGCGGCCATGATGTTGACCGGGGACACACCCAGGGCAGCAGTCTGGAACTGTGCGGAGCCGACGTTGAAGAAGTGGAACGCAGGTCGTGATACCGTCTGCCAGCGCTTGATGTGGTTGTTCACCGTATCGAACGTTGAGGCCAGCGCGTGCGAGTGCTCGTACTGGGCGCTGAGGGCACCGAACATGCCGCGCACTGCCTGCTCGTCGCCGAGAATGATGTGCTCGTCTACCAGGCTATCGAGCAGGGCCTCGGTTGCGGAGGGGTCGTCCACCAGGTCTGCTGGTGAGAGCTTACCCTTGCTGGCCCGGAGTGCGAAGGCGTTGGCAGTGGCATCGACCGACTCGCCCTCGAAGCCAGGCACCACAGCACGGTCGCGCTTACCGAGCTTGGCCACGATCATGTGGTCGCCGAGCACAGACTTGGGCACGAAATGCTCCTTGCCGCGATGGTCCTGGAGCACGAATCCGCTGGTCTCGGTGTCGAGAACGCTTCGCTTCAGGTCTACTGATTGCTCTAAGCCCTTACCTGCGCCGACTTTAGCGGCTTTCTGCACCGAGCCAATCTCGACCTTACGCCCCGAAGCCATGACCCGGTGCGTTACACGGCCAGCCATAGCGGCGCCCGACTCGGATAGGGCATCGAGCGAATCCTCGAAGAACTGCACCGAGGCGTCACGTTGTTTGGCCTGGCCTAGGCGCGACACCATGATGTTGATGGGACTGGTCTCGAAGCGGCCCAGCTTGAGCCCGTTCCGTTTCGCTACCTCATCGAGCTTGGCGGCGATCTCGGGGTTCTGCTTGCGGAGGGCGTTGCGCAGGTCGTTCAGTTCCTCCAGGCTCATGTTGTTAGCACTGCGCGCGAAGCTGGAACTGAGTTGCGGCAGGATGTCCTGTAGCGTTTCCTGTACGATGTCGCTTTGCAGTACGTCGTCCACGATGGCCGAGTCCTGGTGCGACATGATGCGGCCGATGTAGGCGATACCAGAGCTGGGGGCGAGCAGGCCATGGCGCACAGCCTCGGCCGTGATCTTGGACTGCTGTTCGCGCAGGAACTTGAAGGTGCCTTGGGCGTCTTTGCCTAGCGCGTCGAGGAGCATAGCATCGGCTGCGCGCCCCAGGTCATTGGCGGCACCGATGCCGAACTCGACAGCGGCAGGGCTGAGCACACCAGTGCTGGTGGTGCGTCGGAGTTCGGTGCCCATGGCTAACATCTTACCGATGGCCAGCTCGAAGCCGTCTAGGCCTGCAAGTGCTGGGCCCAGGTCAGTCTCGATCTCGGCGAAGGTTTGGCTCGGGATGCGCGGGTCACTCGGCGTAACCTCAGTCGGGCGTGGTTTCTTAGCCTGGAACGTCTCGGCTCCGGTGCGGCGTGCCTCCAGTACCTCGGTGATGCGGCTGTAGTCGTCCTGGTCGAGCGCGTCTAGGTTCCGCGTATCGAACTCGCCTTTCTTGGTACCCTTCCGGAGCAGGGTCTCGCGGCGCTTCGTGAGCTGCTGGTCGTTCACATAGCCCAGGTACCGGCCCTTGAGGGGCCCGCGTGATAGAAAGTGCGAGTTGGCATCGAAGCCATCTGGCTTGGGTAGGTCACCGCGCACCCGGACCTCACCCAGCTCATCGAACTTCGACGTGAACCTCGACAAGTCGGACAGGTTCGTCATCTGCCCCTCCATGACATCGGCAAGCTGCTTCAGTCCTGGGGTGCTCTTGCCGCCACGGGCCATGGCGATGAAAGTCTTGGCCGCACTGGTCATGCGCAGGGCCGAACTGACCAGGTTATTACCGAAGCTCGATGCAGCGTCGGGCTGGTTCCGGGCCACGTCCTTGAGCGCCACCAGGTCCTCGTTGTGGGCACTGAACTGGAGGTAGTTCAGGTACAGGCTCTCCAGGTCCTCGGGTGGCATCCCGAGCTTGGCCGCATCCTTGGCGATCAGGTCCGAGCCGTCGATCATGAGCTGGCGCAGTGCCTCGGTGTTCCGCGCCGTGATGTCGTTGATAGTGGCCTGCGACTTAATGAGGTCGTCGAGGCCCGCATCAGAGCGGAACATGCTGGTGTACACAGACTTCAGCTTCCGGCCGAACGCGAACGACTTGGATCCAGCGCGTTTCCCGGTCTCGGATAGGTGTCGCTGTGTGGCCTCGTCTACCAGCTTCGACGAGTTGCGCTCGTACTGGGCGACGAAGTTGTCGATGTCTGCGCGGCTCAGGTCCTCTAGGGATTCCTTGCCGGTCGCGCGCAGGAGCAGGTTCTGCATCTTCTCGTCGCCGGAGCGGCCACGCACAGCCTCGAACAGCTCCTCGGCGCTGTCACCGGCTGCTGCGATTTGCTCCTTACGCGGGCCCGTGATTCGGGCGTAGAGCGAACCCATGTCCGGGTGCGCCAGGTCCTTGTTCACGGCGCCGGACAGGCCCTCGGCACTGAGGCCCGAGTGCGGCTTGGTGCCGAGCTTGATGCCTGCACCCGCGTCTGCCACCGAACGTACCGCTGCGCGCAGGACAGGAACCCGCATACCAGGGCCCATGAGCACACGCCCCGCCAACTTGGCGCCAGGCGTCTTCGAGCCGATGAGCCCGAACCAGGAGCCGTGGTCAGTATGTACTGGGCGCGTGAGCTTTCCGAAGTCCACGAGCAGGGGCAGGCCGATGCGGAGTTCGCGCTCGGAACTCTTAGCCACGGCCTGTGCGACCAGTTCCTCGGGGTCGAACTTGGGCAGCTCTGCCTTGGCCTGGTTCAGGATCGATCGTTGTTTCCGTGCGAGGCCGGGCTTTGCTAGGGCGTCGTCGATGTGCCCGGCTAGGGCCTTGTTCGTGAGCTGTGGTGCCTTCGATGCCTTGATGGCGTTCTTGACAGGCAGGACGTTCCGGGCTTTCCCTACTCGGGCGCCTGACTTGCCTAGAGCACTGACGCCGCCACCTAGAAACGAGATAGGGTCTGTCGCGATACCGACACCGAGCTGTGCCGCGAAGCCGTCGGGGTCGAGCCCCAGTACGTCTCCAGTGGCCTGGCTAAAGCGCTGCACCTGCTCCTTGGCACCTACGTCCTGCCTGTCCGAGTCGAAGATACCCAGGCCCGGGATCAGGGAAGCGTCCGCGAACCCCTCCTCGTCGAAGAAGTCCACGTCAGGGTCCTGGATAACACGAAGCAGCCTGAAGATGGCCTGCTGCGGAAGCCCGAAGCTGCTGTTCCAGAATCGCTCGAAGCCCTCGAAGAAGCCTGGCACTATCGCTCCCCTAGGATTTGGGCAGTGAGTTCCTGGACCAGGTTCTTCTCGGTGAACTCTGGGCCGTAGGATTTGGCGGGCAGGCCACCAGCTAGGACTTGCTGCTCGACTTTCGCGCGCACCTCTTGGTACTCGGCGAGCTGGTCCAGGAGCACGTTGCGCATGATACGGACCTCGTCAGGGGTCCGGCCTTCAGTCTTGAGGATGGCACCTACGTTGGTCTGGAGCAGCTCGACAGCGGCATCCACGAAATCGGCAGGATCGCTCTCGGTGCCAGCCTTACGCTGGAACGTCTCGGTACCTTGTGCACCGCCCTGTAGCCCTGACGACTTGATGTGGTCCTCGATGAGGCGAAGGACAGGCCCAGGATCGGTGCCGCCCTCCTCACCTAGTATCTCGACAAAGTTACCCATCAGCCCGGACGTGGCCTGACGCGTGTCAGCCTCCAGGATGCGGCGCTGGAGGTCTAGCTTCTGGGCCTGCATATCTTCGATACGGAACTGGTCCTCGAAGGATGGGTTCCGCATTCGTTCGTCTAGGGCCTTGATTTCGGCCTGTGCTTCTTCGGCCTCGCCCGGGTTGCCGAAGATGCTGGCACGGAGCTGGGGTGAGGTTGCCTCGAAGGTGGGTGGCTCTGGCACGGTAGCACGCCGTTGCAGGAACTCACCCTGCGAGCCTGCCCCGGCGGTACGCTCTGTGCGTAGCGTGCTGTGCCTGGCTAACGCATTCTCGAACTTGCCGAACGTGGCGTTGAGGGTGGTGAGCCCCGAGCCGAACACATCGTCCTTGGCCTCGACCCGCTCCGCTTCAGCACTGAATGAACTCATGCTGGCACGGCGTTGGCGAACTGCGCCCTCAATACTGCCCTTGAACGACTTATCGAAGCCGTCGAAGAAGCCTGTCTGTGCCGACTCGCCCAGGACGTACAGGTCCTTGAGGCTGTAGCCGCCTAGGCCCTCGGGCGTGCCTAACCTGAAGCGGGCTCGGCTCAGTACATCAGTATCACCCTGCAAGTTACCGGCCTCGTCCAACGAGAGGCCGTTCACGTCGTAGTCCTGGAGACCTAGCAGATCCGCAGCAATCGGGTTCTGGGCCTGGAGGTTCGTGATGGCCTGCGTGATTCTGGTCTGCTCCGGGTGCAGTACCGTGATACGTTTCTGCGCATCCTCGATACCCCTCTTGAGCGGCCCCAGGTCAATACCTGCCACGCGCGCCGCCTCGCCCGAGTCACGGCGAATGAAGGTCTTAGCACTGCCGCTCGACAGGGCTTCTGCGTCTTGACCCTGGATGTCGCGCAGGACCTCTAGTGCGGGCCCGTCGAGTTCATCCAAGATGGCCGGGTCGGTGCGGGATAGGAGCATCGCCTCGTCCACCTGTTTCTCGGTGTCCACGAAGGCCTGTTCGCGCTCGACAGAGGTGCGCACGGTCGGGTTGGTCTCGGCCGAGTACGCGGCTAGTCCTGCGGCGGCATCGGATTCGAGGGTTAGTGCGATGTCACTGGACTTCGCACGGGTCTGGACGGCACGGACCAGGATCTGTGTAGATTCCAGGGCTCGGAGCTGGGCAGTCTTCTGAGCGCCGGTAAGGTTCGGGTTCGAGGAGATGTCCTGGCGTGCTACATCGACCTGGGCCTGCGCATCGGCTACATCGTCGCCGGAGACAGCATCTTGGGCGGCCAAGCTAGTGACTAGGTTCTGAACGCTGGCAACGGTATCGTCGGCATTCTGGACAGCCTCCTCCTCGGCGCGCTCCTTGAGCAGGGCGGAACCCTCGGCCTCGGCGAGCTGGTTCTGGTCCATGGCTGCGGCCTCGTCGGGGGTCGTGCGGCCTGATGCCACGAGCCGTTGTCGGGCAGCGTCGAGCATGGCCTCGTCGCCCTTGCGCTCGGCAACCTTGGCGCGGAGATTAGACCGGCTGGCCTCGAAGGCTTCGGTGTCTAGGCCCTCGACGGATTTGCGCCCGCCCAGGGTCGCCAGGTCGTTCTCGTCTACGAACCCTAGCGCGATGTCGGACTGGAGTAAGGTCTGGTTGCGTGCGGCAGCGTCGGCCTTCTCGCGGCGTTGTGCCAGGCCTCGCACGAACTGGCCCAGGTTGTCACGGCCTGTGATCTGGTCCGTGGCGCCAAGCCCGAAAGCAGCACCTAGGTCGCCCAGTGCGCGAAGTCCGTTGTTGTCTTTGTCAGCCATGTCTAGCCTCCGAACGACCTCGTAGAGTCGATGATGTCCTGGCTGAACTCGAAGCCGCCGTCGTTACCCGAGCCGAATAGCGGCGCTAGGAACTCGTTGAACGCGCCCCGGTCCTCGTCGCTCAGTTCGCCTAGCCCGGACAGAAGGCCTCCGATACCGCCGAACAAGGCAGTGTCTGGGCCCTGGTCCTGGAGCGGCATACCAGCAATCTGGCCAGCAGCCTGGGTCTGGATAGACGCGGCCCGGGAAGCACCCTCAGTACGAATCGCGCCGGACTGTTGCAGGAGCTGGGCGCGCAGTGCCAGGTTAGCCTGCGTGCGCTGGATGCGTGCATTCTCCGAGGCGCCCAATCCCTGTGATGACAGAAGCCGTTGTAAGATGTTTCCCGCACGTCGCTGGCCCGTAAGTGCACCGCCAGTGCTCGACGCCCGCACCGACTCGGCCTCGGCCTGCTGCCGGACACCAGTGCTGATGGCCTCGCGCAGGATAGGGCTCCGCAGATCTTGCGTAGTCTCCGCGATGCGCTCCAGGGGGGCGGCAGCAGCACGGGACTGGTCCAGGACCAAGGCACTGGCGGCGGCAGCGGTCTGCTTCAGTTCGCGCTTCCGGCGCCTGAGTTCGGCGTTGGCCTTGCGTCGGGCTTTCCGCTCCGAACGTCCGGCAAAAATACCCGAACCTAAGCCGAGCGCTAGTTGGGCACCTGCGATGATAGCCATTAGAGTACAATCTCCACGATGGAGGCCGTAGTGGCCTCGGGTTTACGGTGACGAACTGCGGCCCGCTGGAATCGGCCAGTCACAGTAGCACCTTGGCGTCCCGTGAAACTGTCCCAGGTCGTGAGCGCGGATCGGTCACCAGGCACAGAGGCTGCCCAGTGGCTGGACTCCCAGCCGTCGCCCGTCAGAATCTCGGCTTCGAGGTGGTGCGCAGTCGTACCCTCCAGGCCCGAATCGACCGGGCCGGTGTCTAGGAGTAGTCCGGTGCTGCCCACACCCAAGTATACCGTAACAGTGCCCGAAAGTCCAGACAAAGCCCCGGAACCGAAAGTTAGTGTGGTGCCCGAAGTCACGTCGCCCACGGTGTTTACGACGGCCTCCACGTTGGCGGTGTCTATCACGAGGCACCTGGTCTGGGCGGCAATAGTGCTGGATGCGACGCCGGTGATGGTGTCGCTGGACACAGTGCCGGACAGCGTGAGGTCCTGGCCCGAGCGCACGTCGTCGCCGTAGACCGAGCCTTCCTTGGCCCAGGTGTTCTGCTGCGTGACCCAAGCGCCGTTGCCTGCGGTCAGGTCGCCGGTATCTAGGGCATCGCGCTCCTCGACGGTCCAGGATTTCGAGGGGAAATGGTAGCGCAGGCAGGTGCCCGAGGACGTATCCAGGACAAAGAGCGAGTTCAGTGCGGCACTGGTAGTCAGCCTACACTGGTCCTTGTCGGGCAGGAGGTCCTGGACCTGGGCGCCAAAGTTCGCGACCTGACCATCGACTACGGCCCAGAGCTTGCCATTGAAGGCGAAACCCATGCCCGAGTAGGCCGCGACACACTGGGCACTAGAGGCGCCAATGCTCTGGCCGAGCGCACGCGATTCGGGTGCTTCCGGGTCGCCGCCTACCAACATACCCCAGGCACGGCCACAGACCAGGACCTGGTTCTTGCTGAAGCGATCCTGTGTGCCCACCGCCGCTGTCGCTGGCCCAGCACTATCCTCGACCGGAATCCGGAATCGCAGGGTCTCGGGGAACGACTCCCAGCCGCCCGACCCCGGTGAACTCGGCCAGATCTGGTTCTTGTCGTCCAGCAGGGCCAGGCGATCACCCCAGGTGAAGGCAGTCAGGACCGACTCGGGCACAAAGCCCTCTAGTTCGTCGGCTGGTAGGCCCAGCGTAGTGCTGGCCGCATTATCGGTATAAACAGACGTGCCGACCGGAATGAAGGCCAGGCTCCGTAGTTCTCGCCCGCGCGCTATCTCCAAGGCGATCTGCACGTCCTCGTCGATGTCGGGGTCCACGATAGGGACCTCATCAGTTCGGAGCAGTTCAATGATGGCCACATCCGGGTGCGGCGTTTCAGGGAAGGTCACAGCCGGAGCCGGGTCATCACCAGAGCCTACCGTGTCGCGGTCGTCCACGATGGCTGCGTTGCCCTCGATGTTCGCGTCGGTCTCGGAGCCGAAGTTCTTGAGCGTGCTGCCCAGGTCATCGTCCGGCTGGAACTTGTAGTAGTGCATGAGGTTCGTGGTGCCCCCCGTGTACTCGTTCTCGGAGATTCGCCCCGTGATGTAGTCGAAGTCGGTGCCATCCTCCAGGTCTGGGCCCTGGCCGTTGTCCCACATGCGGAACTCGCCGATGTCGGTCTTCTGGGATAGGGCTACGGAGGCCGCGAATCCGCCCACATGAATCCAGCCGCTGGACCAGGTATTGCCGATAACCATGTCGGAGGAGCTGAAGCCGTTATCGAACACGACATCGCCGTTCACGGCCAGGTTCTCGATGGACAGGGTTGCGGCGCCTGTGGTCACGTCGTCCACAACGCAGTCGAACGAGATCCAGTTGAAGCTGTCCCAGTCGGGCAGGATGGTTCCGTTACCTCGCAGCTCGTCCCGGGTCTTGATGTACTTCGGGTCCGAGGCCAGCGGGTCCCAGATGCGTTCCGTGATATTGAACGAGCCAGCGTTCCGGCCGCGCAAGGTCAGGGTGCCGTCGCCCAGCGCCGTGTAGTACATGACGATGGCGGTGCTATTGAAGCCCGTGCCGTCCTCGTCTAGTGCCAGCGACACATGCTTCTTAGCCAGGAGCGCACTAGCGTCCTGGTCGAATGCTTCCATGGTAACGGCGGTCGAGCCATCAGACCTGGAGTACCACGGGAGCTGGAGTTCTGCGTCGAAGCGCTGGTCGTCGGAGTCGGTGGTGTCCTCGAAGATGGGCGCGAAGTCGGCGTAGATGTCACTTCCCAGGTCCTCCCCGGCGAAGGCTGCGAATCGTTGTTCGGATTTAGTCTTGAAGTCGGCGAAGGTTAGGTTGTCGGACCAGGCTCGGTAGTGGTAATGGACAGCATCGGCAGGCGCCGGATCGACCAGGGACCAGGCACTGGCCCAGCCTGCGTCGGTTGTGGTGGCAGCGCTGTGGTCCACGTCACCCGCAGCACTCAAGAACGGCACGCGCACAGAGGCCCGACCGCAAGCGCCCCAGACCAGAGTTCGGGTGGTGCTGAACGGGGTCCAGCCCTCGAAGAAGTCGGTGTCGTCGTAGGAAGTTCCGGCAGGGCGGGCAGGCACCGTGCCTGGGCCGTAGGTAGCTTTCGCCACGTAGCCGGTCATGGTGTTGCCCTGGGCCCGGTAGTCAGTCCATGTGCCCTGGGTCTTGTTCTGGACCTGGATGTCGATGGCCTTTCCGCGCCGCGAGACCTGCACGTTGTAGTCCTCGCCGTCAGCCCAGAACCCTGTCGGCTCCAGCGCATCAGCGAACGTGAGCATGAAGTAGTTGGTGCTCAGGTTCTCGTTCTCGGGCGAGCCGCCCTGGATTACGACATCCTTCTTCTGGCGCGCCAGGGCAATGACCAGCTTCGGCTTGGCGCTGGTGCCCCAGGTCGTTACGTCGGTGTGGCCCTCGCTAACGAAGGCACAGACATCGGCATTGCTGATAGGCCTGTTCGATGTGGTCTGGGGGGTGGCCTGCTGGAACCCGAAGATCGGGAATGCTTTCCAGCCGCTGGTTGGAGTGACAGGCGTCTTGTACCGGAAGGCCGCCTGTACCGTCCAGTTGCTGGTCAGGTCGAACGACATCGCGTGCTGGTTCGACTGGTAGAATGCCCTGGCGGATGCGGTAGCGTTGTCCTCCGAGCGGGCTCCGCGCATCCAGATCGTTTCCTTGAAGTCGTCCTTGTCCCAGTCGGGTAGGCGCATGTAGGTCTCGAAGACGTGCCGCTCGCCCTCGGTCAGGGCTGCGGCGTTAGCGGCCTCGAAGCGGCCCGTGGCTGCGGTGGAGCCGGTCTGGCCGTAGGTCTCGCCCAGCTCGGAGTCGGTATTCGAGCCCGACGAGCTGGTGCTGCCTAGGATTACCCTTTTACCCTGGCTCGCGTCTACCGGGTCCAGGCGCATGATGGGCCCGGCAGTTCCGTTGTAGGTTCGGTAACGGTAACCGTAGCCGACCGCACCGTCCAGGATACCTGGTCCAACAGCTTTCGTTGAGACAGAGGTCCCAGGGGCGGGCAGGCCAAGGGTTCGGCCTCGCGACTTCTCCTCGTCGAATACGTGGACCTTCGAGTTGCTGGTAACGAACGAGAGCGGACCGAGCCTGGAACTGGTCGGCCCGTCCTCGATTCGTCGCGATAAGGAGACAGCGTAACTCGCAGGCCCAGAATCCGAAATAGCGTTGCCACCAGCTATTGCACGCCAGGAGGAATCGGAGATAGGACCTTGCGAGTACAGGGGCTCCCCGCTGATCTCGGAGTTGGTGACCGGGAATGCGGGAAGGTTGTTCAGGCTCTTGTCTGCGGCCGAGCCCGAACCGAAGTCGTAGTAGAAGCTGGCGAGGTTCTTGGCGACCTGGCGCCGGGTCTCGAAGGGGTAGAGCGCTGCGGAATCGAGCGTGCCCTGGAAGTGGTCGGTGTCAGGGCTCTCGTCGCAGCCGATGTAGCAGTCAGGGGCCCGGCTGAAGTCGAGGTACGGCGGGAACATCTCGGTGCCGCTGTTCTCGGCGTTCTCGGTTCCACCCGGGGACACGACCGTGATGAAGCGGGTGTCGCCGTTACGACCACAGGCAATGGTGAAGGCCTGGGAGGCCGTCAGGTTCGTGGTGCTGGTGCTGAGGGTCGTGCCGTTACACACGAAGTCCACGGAGCCGTCCGACTGGATGCTAAGGTGGAGCAGGTCGCCGTAGTCCACTAGGACCTGGGTACCGCTCACGTCCGTGATCCGGTCGCCTTCGCACACGAAGGACCAGGCATCTTCGCCCGTGGACGAGAGCTGGGTCTGGAAGTAGCGGTCGAGCGGGGAGCGGTGCTGGACGAGGAAACCGCCTGTACCGAATCGCATCAGGGCAGTGTCCTGGACCGGCCTGCCGGGTGTTGCGCGGCAGGTCAGGGTGCCGCCGTCTGCGGTCACGATGTTCGGGTCCTGCTGACCGTCCAGATTCCAGGTCGTATCGAGCGCTCCGCGAATGCCCAGTACTGAGGCCAGGTCGGCAACATATGAATCTGAGTACCCTACCGAGCAGATTACAGGGTACTCGCCGTTCGGCTTGGACGTGTAGCCGGTGTAGCCGAGTAGGTAGGCCGTGTGCGTGCTGGCGAATGCGCCTAGAGCTGCGGTGCTAACGGTCAGGGTCGTGGTGCCGTCGTCCAGGGTACACGTTGTACCAGTTAACCGTAGAACATAGTCGCTATCGTCGTTGGCCGTGATCGTGGCCTCGTCGGTGGCCGAACCCGAACTGCCTTCGACCTTGAGCTGAAGCTGGAAGCCGTTCGCCTCGCTCCGGATAAGGCGCACCTCGAAGTAGTCGGTGGTCGAGGAATGCAGGCGCACGACCGGGAACGTGCCTGCCTTCTCGGCAATGGAGCCTGCACGTAGGGAAAAGCCGAACGTGAAGCCGCCCGTGGTCGATACGTCCTGCTCCAGGCGGTAGTAGCCCTGGCCCGGCATGATGAGGCCCAGTGCCTCGCCGAACTCGGCCTGGCGGATAGAACCAGTGCGGCGCTGGATAAGGCCCGGGGCCTGCGAAGCGTCGGGGTCAATCTCGCGCCGGTTTAGCAGGCCACCACTGGCGCCAGTACGGTCGAGGGGCAGCCTGTCGAAGCGGTGGCGGTTAGGCATCTGGAAGGAGGGTTATACGCAACCAACAAGCGTTAGAATCCATGGATGTCATGGTTCCGGTCTCGGTCCAGGTGCAACCGATGATGTCACCTACGGCGATTACCAAGTTCGCGGCAGTCGAACTCACAGCGCCGAGATCGTGGTCGGTCCCGGCAGTTATGTCGCCATCTGCAAAGGTGTCGTAGTCGGCCTGGAGAAGCGTAGCTCCACCGTTACTGCTATTGATGGGGCGGATGTCCCAGTGCTTTGATCCGTCTGACGTTGTGCTCTTGGAGGTACACAGCTTTACATCCGTAACCGTCCCCGCGATAGGGCTGGGTCCCATAACTCTCGTCACGGTACTGCTTCCGGGAGCCTTGCCGGCGTAGACAACCACCTCTAGCCCGCGCACCTCTTCAATCTTCACAAGCATCGAGCCGTTCGAGGCGTGGGAGTGGATGACCGTTCCCATGACCCATACACGCTCATTCTCGGGACGGGTATCGGTTAGTGCCCCCGGCGTATCGCTCAGATATAGGGTGTCTCCGTCAGACCACGAGGATGTGTCGAAGCCTTCAAGAACCCCACCGGTCTGAAAGTTGCCAGCAGTAGCGTCGGTGATAGTGCCTGCCGCAACACCCGTAGGAGGTTGTAGAGTCACAGCGTCGCCGTCTGCCAGTTCTACTGTCAGGGCGTCTGTGACATAGCTGTCTGCGTAAACTACTTCGCCGATAGTGATCGTGCCAGAGGTTGTCTTCTTCGCGGAATAGATATCAGTATCCGAGCCTCCCCCTAACGAACCCAGGTCCACGTCAGCGTCCGGCATCGTGATTGTCCTGGTCGTGCCGGTCGTGATACCGCTGGCCTGGAATGCGATCTTCTTCGTCTCGTCTCCGTCGTCCAGGATACGGAACACATCGTCAGTAAACTCGGCAGGTGTAGTGACAGTGCTGGACGCACCGCCGTCGCTGCTCCAGGGCTCGCGTTCGGGAATGCCCTGGTCGAAGTTGTCCAGGTAGGCGCCCTTGTTGCAAGGGTCGGCTTTCCAGGCTGCGACCAGCTTACACTCCGTGGCCGGGTAGGCGGCTACGTAGTCGGCCCGGCGAATGAACTGGATGCTGATGAGCGCAGTTTCCGCATCGGTGCCAGTGTTGTCGATGTAAACCCCGAACGGGAAGTAGGTTACCTTCGTGTGCGGGTTGTTCTGGTCGATGGCCGACAGGTTGATGTCGGCGCTGGCACGATCCGGGTCCTCGGTCGTGAACAGGCGACCCGTGAAGTTGGCGGCGCCTGCGATGGGCACACAGCTCGCGTGCAGCAGGTAACAGCTACCCTCGTACAAGTAGTAGCGCTTGTTCGCCTCCAGGATACGGGTGCGAGACTGCTTCAGGTCCGGGTGGACCCCCTCACTAAGACTATCGAGACCTAGGTCCGTCATCGTGCGAGGTCCTGCGGAGGTCTGCGGTTTCGGCGCGGTCGCGCAGGGCCAAGCTCGGGCCCGGGCCGTCGAGGGCGCCGGTCCAGGTCAGGTAGAGCTGGTGCGCGTGAGCAAGTATCGGCTCCAGTGCTGGGTACGGCGCGTCGATGTCTGCGTCCTCGGCATTCGCGCGCACCTGGGAAATCGCGATCTGGACCGTGGTATTGGTGGGCGCCGGGTATAGGGCTACGTAGCTCTTGTCCTGGCCCGCGCTCCAGTGCTGGCTGTAGTGGCTCGGCTCGCCGCTGGTCTCGAACTGGGCCTTGATGTCGGCCTGTGGGAACGGCAGGAGCGTGGCGCCTACGACCACTTCCGCCGCCAGGACTTGGCCCGCGTGGGGCAGTTCCAGGGCGCGCCGGGTAACAGTCACGGAACCTGACAGAGTGCTGGCTACCGGGACGCCAACGTTAATGACCGAGCCAGTGACGGCCCGGACAATGTACTGGGTCCCGGTGGCATCGGTGAAGATGTCACGCGGAAAAACCCCGGCGACAGAAGCGAGCGTGATGTCCGCGCTGCCGCCCGAGTGTGATGAGATAGTCGTAGCTAGGGAGCCTTGCGGCGTACCCACGTAGGATTCCACCAGGCCTGGGAGGCCATCGCCGAAAGTTCTGGCGACAGCCCCGTTCAGGGCCTCGTCAAGGCGGGCCGACTCGGCCGTAGTCAGGGTCGCTAGACCTAGACGGGCAGTAAGTGCAGTCCGCAGTGACGCGAGGGTGGCCATCCTAGCGCTAGCTTAGAGAGTGATACCTTCGAGCTGACCGCAGGAGCGGCGACCCGCATCCAACGACCACGAGAACTTAGTCTCGACTCGCTTGAACCAGTTAGTCGTGGTAGGAACAGGGAAGATGCCAGGGTAGGTCTTCATGAAGCCGATAGCAGGGGTTTCCTGCGAATCGTCAGCACTGTAGAGCCCTTGCATAACCACGTTCATACGCAGCGAGTTGTAGTTCAGGAACAGGATCGGGTACTCGGCAGTCGCACCAGCGCTGAGGTCCCACAGCTCATCCTTCGTGTCGAGGTTACGGTGACGGTGCACCGTGATATCGCCAATCGGGAAGCTGTTGGAACCGTAACCGAGGTTCGCACGCATCGGCTCGTTCAGGGCGGCGTCGTCACGGAGAAGCTGAATGAGCTGCTCGAAGACGGAGTTGCCGACCCAGACGTGCGTAGGACGTTCGAGGTTACCGTAGTCAAGATCGCGGACAAAGTTGTCGATGTCAGCAATCAGGGTTGAACCGTTAGCAGTACCGGACTGTACGCCAGGTGCCCACTTCGCAGCGTCAGCGACCTTGATACCGCCGAATGCCTCGTCGGATTGGTCAATGTCACCGGAGACACCAGTCTTCGTGGTACCCGAGGACACAAGGCCCAAGAGCGACATTCCGAGGAAGTTGGTGCCGTCCCAGTCAGTATCGAGACTGTGCGGGGCGCGAGCTACGGGTGCATCACCATCGAAGGTGGTGTTACCCAGCAGGATGCTAGATTCGATGTGGTCCGCAGCACCGTAAGCAGCACTGGAGAACAACGCGGTCATGTAATCGACCTCGTCGCCAGCAGGCATGGCGCCCGGGAAGGCCACGTTTCGGGTCCAGGCAGCGGTACTGAACCGCGCTTGGGTCAGGATTTCCTTCGAGGTGGTCGCCAGCGTGGCACCTGCTCCGAAGTTGTCCATTGCGTGACCGACGATAGTGTTACCACCATCTTGGTGCAGCAGAGGAGTTTTGATCTCTTCGGTATCGCGAATCTGCATGATTCGACCTGCGGCGGCTACGGATTCTAGGAACCTGTTACCACCATCCGAGAAGATCTGGATGAGTTGTGAGGAGGCCTCGTCGGCAGCAGCCGTTGCGAGGGTATCTTGGGATCGGTTATACGACCAGGGAAGAGCCATGTTATGACGTGTGTTTGGAGTTCTGAGGGTTTGCCCTTAGCAGATACTCGCGTTCCCCGGTGTGCCGACCTTACTCGTCCATCGACGCCAGCCTCTTCATTCGGGCCCGGACAGACTCGGTGTTTCCGAGTGCGTTACTTGGTGCCTTGAAGTCAGCAGGTGCGCCAACGACGCCTGGAGCGGCGACTGGGGTTCCGGTGTCGCTGGCGGTAGGTGCAGGAGCACCAGTACCAACTCTCGCGGCAGCCATGACTGCGGCAACTCCGGCCTCGGTCAGTAACGACTGGGGCGAGAACATACCAACAACAGCCTCGACTTTCTTGTAGTCCTCGGTGCCAGGCAGCACGCCCTCGGCAGCAAGCCTAGTGTGGAAAGTTCTGTCCGCTGTGTTAGCGGCTTCCCATTCGGCTCGCTCGGTGGCGATTTGGTCCTGGACCTGCGAAGCGGTCATGTAGGTCCCGTCCTGGGTCTTCTGACTCAGGGTGGCACTTACGATGTCCTCTACAAGTTTGCGATTGTCCGGTTCGAGATCTTCTAAAGAGCGTTTCGTGCTATGATCCTTCCGACCTGCTTCCCGTACTTTGTCGGCTACCGATGGAGTCGGCTCCGGGTCTGGTGAAGGAGTGTCAGGTTCCGGCGTCACTGGATCAACTACCGGTTCGTCTGCTTTTTCGTCAGTCATGTGGCTCCGTTGGTGGTAGGGCTACGCAAGCGCTCCCTGGTTCTCTGGCTACCTGCGTGCATTATAGTGCCCTGCTGCCCCCTTGTCAAGGGCAACAGGGCATTATATTTCCCCACCCAGCTAGTCTTTGACGCCTACGACCTTCCTCGCGGCCTCGATGGCCCTGGTCTTGTCGTCACTGGTCAGGAACTCCTGGGTCTCGTAGTCGATGTTGTTCTTCTCGCAGATCCGCATAGCGTCCTTCTCGGAGCTGGCGATATGGTCCGGGTGACCACTCGGCAGGCCCAGGACCCTGCGGCTGTGAGGAGTCTTGGACCTGTTGCTGCTCATGAAGGCATAGGTCGTACAGATATCAGACTTGTTCGGGTTCCGGGCACTATAGTTCCAGCCGCCTTCCGGGTACTGGGTCGCGCAGGCTCGACACTCGAACTGGTCGTTCGCTTGACGGCTGAGGCAGCGCTTCTCGTTGCACTCGGGGCAGTGGGTGATGATAGCTTGGAGCATTATGCGAGGCCCGCACCGAAGAACTTGCGCGTGGCAGCGAGGCTCAACGCATTGTGGTCGGCGCCTGTGAATCCGTGGACCGCGCTGGGCACCTCGATGAGAGTCACGTCACGGCCTGCGCGATGCAGCTCGTGTGCGAATCGACGGGTCCCGACAGGTAGTGCGGTGTCATCAAGTTCTGCGGCCACGAGCAGGTACTTGGTATCTTTCGGCAGCTCGTCGGCCCAGCGTGCTGGGGACCTGTCGTGCAAGGCTTTCTGCTCGTGGTCCGTCAGTTTAGCGAACGCAGTAGTGGACGCGCTGGTCCAGCCGGGAATAAGCGCCGTGAGCTTGTCCTGCTCGGTAGTGCCGATGTCGTCCCAGGTTCCGAAGATGTCCACCAGGGGGGAACGCATGGCGATGGCCTTAGGCTGGATGCGACCGTTTCGCATAGCCATGCAACCCCGGAGCGCACCAGAACTGTATGTCCAGACACCCATCTTCGCAGTGTGTACCATGTGTGTTCCGCCTGCGAGCCCGAACTCCTGGAGCATCCCGTAGGTCAGTGCGATATCGTCCAGGTCGTCGCCACCCATCTCGTCAGTGCCAGTAATGGCAAGTGAGCCGGTCCAGCCAGAGGCGGCGTTAATTCCCCGGATACCAGGCGCACTGATGACGTAGCCGTTCGCCGCGTCGGCCTGGCCGCCAGCGGTGGTGTCGTCGTTCCAGAGGACTGCATCCTCCAGGTCCTCGAAGATGGTGTCAGTGAGCGCGTTGTCGTCGCCGGTGAAGCCGCCTCGGATGTATAGGATGCCCCGGTACAGTTCGGTGGTGTCCGTAGGGTACGTGATTACGCCGTTGTGCGTTACACCTGTCGGGAACGTAGCAGTCCATAGCCTGGACGCGGCTCCGGTAGGTACTGTGCCACCGTAGGCTGATAGTGAATGGAGTGCCATGATTTAGCCGTTTACTGTTGCGGGAGTGGGTACGGGGAGTTGTCCGGCCGCTAGTTCTGCGGCAGCGTTGTTGTCTACTTGTCCGGTGGCTCCGACGCCAGGGACAGGGGCCTGCGGATCGCCCTGTTGGACGTTCTGCTGGAGCTTCTTCGCGACGCTCTGGTGGCGCAGGATTGCGTCCTGGAGCAGCACGATGTTCGCCTTGGGCTGGACCGAGATGTCCGTGTAGGTCTGGATGTATGCCGCGTGGTTGTCGGATTCCATGACCACGATTTCCTCGCCCGTGTGGAGCGCGCGAATGTATCGCGTAAGTGGATCTCTCGTTTCGGGAAGCGTATCTACGTACTGGTCGATGTCCTTCCAGCCCATCTTCTTGAGCAGGCGACGCCTCGATTCGTCCAGCATTCGCAGGGCGCTCGGGCTCTGGAACGTGGCAGCGTCGTTCACCAGGATGGTGTGCGCCGTCATCAGGGCTTCCAGGCTATCGGCCCGGCTCATGGCTTCGAGCGCGCTGGCGTTCAGGCGAATGGCCATAGGCGCGTTCGGCACCCGGATATCGACCGACTGCGTATCCGACAGAACTACCGTGGTAGTTTCACCAAGGAGCTTGCGCTGGCGAACCATGTACATTTCACCCATGGCCACCAGGACCCGGGCCATGACACGGAGCCTGTCCCGGCGCCGGTCGCCAGCAGCCTGGAATAGGCCTGCTGCTTCTGTTGCCGACTTCTCTGGGTTTACGGCAGTGCCCCGATCAAGCGGACCCACCCCTGTAACGTCGTCGTACAGAGAAAGTAGTAGGTTAAGAGTGGCAATGTACTCAGAAAGGGCTGAGTTCCGCTCGGTCGGGCGCATCGTCGCGTTCACGCCTCGGCTGTTCTCGCCGGTAATCTTGGCGGTGTCTACCTTGACGTATACCTCGTCGCCCGGGTTCGCCTTCAGGATCTTCTGGATTTCCGGGTCCGAGATGGCCTCGGCATCGTACAGGTTGACCCGGTTCGTGGTCTGGACCTCGTGGATAATCTGATCCAGGACCTTCACGATGGACCTGTAAATCGGAATCCAGCTTGCGACCTCGGGCGGGGCAAAGTCTTCGCCCGGAGCCGGGTCGAGTGCCCTGTCGATGTAGAGCACTGGGGCGTCGGTGTCGGCAGTATGTACTAGCTCGCCTAGGTCCGGGCTCTTGCGGCGCCGGGGGTACAGCTCTTTCGCGCCCGACACGAACCATGACGTAGGCACTGCGGGCGAAGCGGTGTAGGTCACGTCGTCGCCGAACTCGAAGCCAGGGTGGAAAACTTCCGTGACGATGACGGTCTCCCAGGGCTTGCGGTTCAGGTGCTCGGTCGCATACTTCTCGACGAACTCCGGAGCGTCACCTACCTGGATGCTGTAACTATGCCACGAGAATCGCCGATGGAACGGCTCGTAGCCGCAGAAGTCCGCCTCGATTGCCTCCCAGCGCTGTACCGAACCCGCGATGGGCCCCTTGTCCTCGGCAGGCCAGATACGAACACCGAAGTAGGGCTGGGTCGGGAGCAGCAGGGCCAAGCGCTCGACGACATGCTCCATTCCGCTAGAGCTGGCGAGCGCGTCCAGGATTAGCTGCTGGTCCTCGACTAGGCCAACAGCTTCGCCGACCAGGGCCTCGGGGCGCCAGCTCGGGGTGCCTAGGGGCGTGATCTGCACCATGACCTGGCGGAGCCTGCTCAGGAACAGGTTAGCCGAGATACGTTGCTCTCGGGTCTGGAACGAGGTCTTCGTCGGGTGCGGCTGGTTAATGGATAGGCCGCCCGAGGGCAAGCTATCGTAGTCGGGCCGGTGCCGGGTGATGGTTACACGGCCAGTGTACAGATCCCCGATTTCGCTCTGGTGAGCTACGACCTGGGCGCGCGCAGCGGTCATCGCGCCACGGACGGCCTGCTTCAGGGCCTCCGCTGCTTCGTCAGTCAGCGTGTACGTGGCCATAGGCCCTACGCTACGTCAGCGGCGTAACGGGACAGGAATCGTGCGGCGCGGGAGAGCGCCTTGCAGCCTTGTGCCAGGGGCGGGCTGTACTTGCCTTCGCTCACTAGAGGGGCCAGGCGTTCGAGGATGTCCTGGAGCGCAGCGATGTCCTCTTGGATTTGAGAGGTCTGGGGGGGTTTGGCCTTAGCTTTGGCCTGCTTCGGGACGGCCGGGGTCGGAAGGGGGGTGTCCATGTTGGCATTATAGTGCACTGCCCAGCGCATGTCAACACGTAACTTGTATGTCCAGAGATCGTCAAACTTGGCGACTTGAGCCAGAAAACGTCCACAACTCGCCAGCTTTGGCGATTTGCTAGTACTCGTCTCCGAAATCGTACTCTTCTGGACTTAGGGGCAGGCTGACGCTCGGGTCGGAGACCCAGTCCTTGTGGTTCTGCTCGATATTGTTGAAGGGCAGGCGCCCGCGTCGCTCCAGGAAGGAGGCCAACAGGGCCAGGGCTGCGGGCAGATCGTCGTGCTCCGACATCGGGAACTCGACCAGGCGCTTGATGAGGCGATCACGGCCCTCGAAGGCCGGGGGAAGTTGCAGAATGCCCTGGCGCAGCGCGGTCGGGAAGCCCTTGAGCCGGATTTCGAGCTTGTTGGCCGGGATTCGCTGCGTCCGGACCTGGAGGCCGCCGATTTTTCCGCGCTGCTTGAGCCAGGGCTTAATCGAGCCGCTGAATGCCACGTCCTCAATCCAGATAGAGCGCAGTTCTGGGAACTTTTCGGTCTCGACTAGGTGCTCGATGTGACAGAGCAGCGAATCCACGTTACCACGGATTTCTGCGGCGTAGTGCGGAATGAATACGTTGTGGTCCGGTGGGAGCTGGGTCGCTGGCAGGCCCAGGGTCGCGGCCGTTACCACGCGCAGGACGATGACGCCGTTCATGTCGGCGCTCAGGCCCTCGGTCTTGGCTACAGGGTCCACCAGCATGATGTCATAGCCCTGCGGCAGCGCAGCGGTCGAGAGGCCGTAGTCGGTGGCCTGCTCGAACATGTCGTCCTCGAACAGGGCGGTCTCGCCTGCCACAGGTCGGCACTCGTACTGCATCGCGAAGAAAGATTTACTGGATTTCGCTTGAATCGCGTAAATCTCTTCTGCTGTGAGGTAGCTCGGGCACAGGGGCCAGCCACCGTTCGGGCCGGGGCCCTTGCCGTCCTTCTCGCCCGTGACCGGGTTCCAGCCGTCCCAGACCCCGTAGCGGAACTGGCTGAAGTCCTCGGACTCGGACAGGACCGAGGTGATGTCGGAAAATGCCCAGGGCGTGCCGATGTGCTTGATCGGCGACGTGGCCGAGAACATGATGGGCGTGAGCTGCTCCATGAACGAGATGACCTGTTCGCGGCGCATCTGTGTCTTCGAGTTCTGCTCGTTGGCCGGGTCGTCCACCGTGGCATGGGTCGGGTGGTTGCCTGCCAGGTTCATGGTAGGTGAGGCCGTCATGAAGCATGGCTCGCGGCCCTGGCCCTGGCGCCCGCTGATATTGAAGGTCTCGCACGGGGCGCTCCGGACCCCTGCCTCGAAGCGGGGGTAGGCCCAGGGGAAGATGTCGCGCAGCCGCACGAAGAAACCGGGCGCCAGCTCTAGGTCGCCTGCGAGCCTGTCGCGCATCTCGCCCAGGAGCTTCTTGCCTAGGTCGAGCGTGCTGGAGGCGACCAAGATTCGCGAGTCGGGCTCGGTGATCTTGGTGTGGATGTTACAGATCATCTCCACCGTGGACTTGGCATGGCCCCGGGTGCAGACAGTGCTGGTGCGCGGCTGGCTGTTGCGGTGGGCCAGCATGTCCTGGTGGAAGCGCCCGAACTGTTTGCGGCCGTCAGGCGTTCCCTTGTAGCCAAGGGCCTTGCCGAGTTCCAGGGGGTCCTGGAAAATGCGGGTAAAGGAGTCCCGGAGCAGGTCCGGGGAGACACGCGCGCTGGTACTCAGTCGTCTAGGTCCTCGCAGTCCAGGTCAGTGACCGAGGCGCCTAGGACCTGTTCGATTAGGTCGGGCAACATCCCGAGCAGGCCGAGGGCGGTGACGTACTCGCCGTCAATCTCATGGATTAAAGAGGTAACGGTCTTTTTATCGCGTTTGTACAGGAGCATGATAACCGTGTCGTGCCTGGACGACAGCTCTGCGACCAGCGCCTCGCTAGTTACGTACTCTAGTGGGTGCGCGTCGCTCATGCCAGCACCTGCACGAACTGGGCGACGAAGGCCACAGTTAGGGTGATGAGCAGCAGGGCGAGGGGACGCTCGTTCAGGAGGAGGCGGCGGATCTTGGACACGGCTAGGGCAGTATAGTGCGCGCGGGGGCCGGTGTCAAGGAGAGTCCTGATGCGACGCGTAGCGGTTCATGGTACTCGTTATCACAACTATCCTAAGATGCGTCGCGCCAGGCCCGGTCAGGAAGCACCGTATAACAGATAAATAGAGGGGCTTGTACTGGTGCGCAGCGGTCGTTACCCTGTCCCCATGCACCACGAGCCCGAGCCCCTACCCGTCCCCGACCGACCCTACCAGACCACGGCCGCTCTGATCCGCCAGGCCCTGGATATGTACGAGATCCGGCACCAGTACAGGCACCGCGCCGGGGGCCCCGAGGACCCGTTGCATGAGCTGGCGCGAAGGTTTCCGGAGCCGCGGTCATGAAAGACCGTATAACAGATACCCAGAGGGATGCCGTGGTCGGACGGGTCCTGGTCATCGAGGAGCGTGCCGCAACACAGCACGAGAAGGCCCTGCACCGTGCCATGATGGACCTGCTGGGTGCGCCAGCGGCTCCGATCAACGTGGACGAGGCCCGTGCCCGGGTGGACCGGAACAACCGCGACTGGAACGCTGCGAACGAGAAGGTCCTGGCGATGCGTGAGCGGTCGTTGGCCAACCTGGTCGAGGCCAGCATCGAAGGGGAGCTCGATGTAGCTACCCCGAGCGAGCGCCGGGACGGGAACCTGGCCCAGTTGGAGCTGATGCGGCGCTTCCCGGAGGAGGCGTGGCCGGAGTGGTTCGGGGACCTGGGCTGAGACTGCCAGGGGCCTTGGGGGCGGGGGTAGGTATCACCCCCCAGGAGCCCCCACCCCCGCCTCGAGCGTGATAACGCCTACCCGCACGACGGCATCCGTGGTCACAGCTTCCGGCCGGACTGCCATTTTGGCAGGCTTTCAGATTGGGGCAGGTTTTCGGGGCGGACGGCGTGTGGTGGTGATAAGGACAGATTCAAACGGGTGTTTTAAACGCTTGTTTGAATCAGGGCTGTTAGGCTCCTGTTAGTGCATTATAGTGCATACTGGCAGGTTAACAGTGTTAACTTTTATTTCCCCTCGAGACTTCCCGTTTTGTGTTTGACTGCTACCTTCACCTTCCGATATGAAGGAAGGGCAGAGAAGGAACGGCAACCCGCCGGACCGATGCCCCGGAGACTAGATACGATGACTACAGCCCTTTCCGCCTTCCGTGCCTACGCCCGTGCCTACGCTTTGGGAACCGATGCCGATGTCATGGCAGCGGAGGATATCTGCCGCGCCGTAGCGAAGCGCGTAGGCCGCCCCGGCGCGACACAAAGGTTTGCTACGGTTTGGAGCAAGTCAATCAACCACTTCGCAAAGCAAGCTCGCTAGGCTCCCCTACTCCCCGTCCTGCCCATGCTGCCCTATGCGGAGCATGGGTTGGGGCAGTGAGGAGCCTTGGCAACCCGCTAGGGCATAGAATGGAGACAAGATAATGACCTGTTACCACTGCGAAGAAGATTACATCCACGGAACCTATGACCTGGACTGTCCAGACTGTCTAGTCGCGTTACAGGCCGAGAATCCTCGATGGCTGATGTCCTGGCATGGTGGCAGTAGCTACGCCGATCCTGGCAGGACCGTGGAACCGATGGACTCCCTGAGAGAAGCCGTCGCGGTTATGCGAAGCCGGGAACACGGTCAAGACCCCTATTGTCCTGCCGTGGAAGGATCGAGCGCATGGATGCACCACGGAAGCCTAGTCCAGGATTGGAACCCGGTCCCCGATGATCTGTACCCGGACCGCGTGATCGAGCAGGGACCGCGTGGTGCCTTCCGCGTGATTCCTGGATAGGCACTAGCTACCCGATTCCCCTACCCGTACCCGTGGAGCCTAACAAGCTTGCACGGGTTGCCGGGTGCATCCGCGCGATAATGCGTTACGGGTGCTGGAGAGACAATGCCACTAGACACTACACTAAGCGCAATCATGCGCGAATACCCGGACATCGAAACCGGGACGCTGTTGGAGATTGCAGACCTGTTGGACCCGTTGCCACAATGGGTGTTGGACCTGCCGGACGACGAAACCCTGAAGCTGCTGCTGGAGCCTGACCCAGATGCCTAAACCCTCCCTGCCCGACCACAAACCGAGCATCCACGATGCCATTCTCGTTGCGCTGCTGCTGTTGGCGGTGGTGCTGATCTGACCCGATAACCTTGAATACCTGAGACAATGAAAAACACCGAGACAATGAAGTACCCTACAACCCGCCGAGCATGGTGGGGATACCTTGCCACCTGTCTAGACGCTGACGACCTGGACAGCCAAGCCGAGACCACTGAAGAAAAAATCCTAGTCCTGTTTGACGAAATGCACAGCTGTTTCAGCTACGCAGAACAGCGTGGGGAGCTGCGGAATATGACCGACTACCTCCAGGGGCTAGGTGGTGGTATTCGTATCCCCTTCTACAATGGTGAAGTTCTGGCCCTGGTCGAGAGGCTAGGCTCCTGGTTGACGCGGCCTATCCTGCCTGGACCTATCGCCAAGCAAACCCGCGAGGATCATATCCTTGAAGGGTACTGGAGCTATGTCGCGGCGCAGTTGATTAAAATACGGGACTGGCATAGCCGCAACCCTGGACAGAATCCCGAACTCCCCGAGCCCGAACCCGAAACCATGAGCGAGACTTACAAAGTGGTACGTAAGTACCAGAACGACAACTGTGCCACCGAAACCGTGGCGACAGGGCTGACGCGAGAGGAAGCGCAATATATGTGTAGCGATCCCGAAACATCATCAAGCACTTGTACCACCCCGGAAGCGAAGAGGCGTACCGCCCAATACGGTCCCTGGTTCTGCGGTTTCGACACCGAGTGAGTCCTACCAATGGACTACACCAAAGCCTTCCGCACCTACCCCAACGGCTGCAACTTCCGCCTACGGGTAGAGGCCAACCAAACAACCTGGATTGAGTTCGGGTGCTACTGCCTAATCAACTTGGCCCAGGGCGACGCGGGGCAGCTTGTGGAAGCTCTGGAGAGCGCACCGGGGGGCCGCATACCCCTACCGCCTGGGGATGCCCGATACACCCTGTTGGAGCGTAAGCCCTGTCAGCGCTGTGGCGGTCCGGTGTTTGAGACATAGACCACCCGCGCCCCGCCCTCTACCCCGTTCTGGCATTACGACCAGCGCGGGGTATCGGGGTGCCCGGTGAGCGCAATCACGCGCTAAGACCTGGGTTAAGAGACAATGCGAACAGACTGGCTAACAGATGATGAAAATGATAGGCGCAAACTAGCGCAAGACCTCGAAGCCGAGCGCGAGAAGGTGCGGGTGCTGAGGGATGCGCTGGCGAGTGCTACTAACCTCCTGGAGGCTCGACTAAATAGGGATGCTGACTACACGCGCCCCTGGATTGACGGTGTGAAAGATGGCCGCGCCGCCCTGGCCGCGACCGAGCCGGGGCAGGATGTCTAGCCCCTGCCAGTGCTGCGAGGACGAACCCGCGACCATCGAAGACCTGTGCCAGGAATGCCACGACGCACCTGCCTGTGATGCCTGCGGAGAACCGTGCCGATCCGACGAAGGACTACAATCCGATAGCCCAAGGTGCGAGGGCTGCATAGATCGCGCCAGAGACTTCAACTAACCCCGGAATGAGACCATGAAAGACAAAGACAACGTAACCATCACCCTCCCCCGCGACCAGTGGGAGGCCATCAGGGATCAGGTGCAGGATGTGAAAGAGCCTGAGCGGGTGGAAGTGCCTGAATACAACGATAGGAGTTACTCTATCGACGTATGGAGGTCCATAAACAGCGGCGAGGACCACCTTCTCTACGTGTATGCGAATGGCGTGAGCCTACCCCCATCCGCCGCGCTCAAGCTGGCCCGTGCGCTGGTGGTCGGGGCGTGTGCGTTGGAGGGTGTGGCCGTGAAGTCCTGGAGAAGTGCCACCCCCCGCCGCCACATGTCCGAAGCTGGACCTGGAATATTAGCCTACATCGACGACCTGCTAGCGGGGCTGGACGCATGAGCCTATTCCCAAAACACTGCCCCGATTGTGGTAAAGAGATGGGCGAACCCACCCCCACGGAGGCTAACCAGTGAGCAGCTACTACACCGACGGTATCAGCGAGTGTTGGCCGGAGAGGACGCTAGGGGAGGCGCTGGAAGGCGAAGAGTCCTGTGGCGAAGCGGTCGGGGAGGATTTCGACACGGACGATGCCCTGGCCGAGTTCTGGGCCTTCATCGAGGCAGAGTACGGCACCTGAGAAACTACCGAGGTAGTTCAACCAGGAGCGGCGCACTTAACGGTGTTAACCTAGTCCGGCGCGCTGCTCCTAAGCCCTTCTAAGGGCCGACCTTCCGTACCCTACTCCAACCCCTCGGAACACTTTTCAAGCTCTTAGGAGGGCTTAAAATAGGTCGTCCACAAGCCCAGATGAAACAACCATGAGCCTACACCACCGCTACAACTGCCGCGTCTGCGGCGATCCTGCTGCTTCCGAGGACCAGACGAGGAATGTCTGTGTCTTCTGCTACATAGACCTCGGCACTCGGCATCTGCCCGACGATGAGGAGTACACAGAGGTGGCCCTCCTAGCGCAAATGTCGCTACCCGGACCCCTCTTGCCCCACGCCCGGCGCGGCGTGAACCTGAACCAGATGCACGACTAGGCTTTGCAACTTCCTAGCTTGTCCCGTGCCTACAACGAATCCCACGCACAAGCCTTGCTTGCGCTAGACCCCGAAAACATGATACAATCTACGACATGAGTACCAGACACCCCAACTACCGCCCCTACACCTACGCCAGCCTCGGCCTGTCGATCGCCTGCCTCGCTGCGGCCCTGTTCTGGTGGCCCGTGGGGTTCGGGGTGGCCGGGATCTGCTGGGCCGTGGTCGGGCTTGTGCTGGCGGAGCGGTCGTGATGCCTAAGCAACTAGCCAGAGTTACCCTTGTGGAGATCCTAGCTACCGTGTTCCTGTTCCAGGGCGGGTGCGACAGTGACCCGTTCGGCTCAGAGACGGACCTGTGGCAGGTGCTGACAGGTACTGTGCTGCTGTGCATCGTGGTAGTCAACAAGAGCCAGAGTCCAGCCCCCCACGCAGAAAACGGGGGCCAGCAGGCCGATTGACGTAACCCCTTGTCGATAAACGACTTACACCCGATGGCCTGGAGGCCGCAGATAACATGAGCAAGAACACCACGAAACATACGCCGCCCCAGGACTGGGAATGCTACCAGTCCATTGAGGGCATCGACTCTAGCTTCGTAGTCCTCGACGGCGAGGGTAACAGGCTCACCGAGAACCTAGAAGAAGCACCCGCCCGCCTGATCGCGGCGGCTCCGGCGCTGCTCCAGGCCCTAGAACGCCTAGGCTCTATGGAGGCATTCACGGCGACAGGGTGGGGGCACCTAGACAAGACAAGGGATGCCGAACTGCTTGCCCGTATCGACTACGCGCAGGCGGCACTGGCACAAGCGCACGGGCGTTGTGAAAATGACAACGCGAGAGAGGGCGCATGAGCCGCGACCTCGACGAGGCCCTAGAGCTGCTGCTGGCCGCAATCAGGACTAGGCTACCCGAGGACCAGATCCCGATGGCCGATCATGAGCTGGTGCGGTGGGCCGCGAATGAACTGGTGCGCGTGCCTGTCGTCGGGTTCGAGCTGGACCCCGACTGGAACGCCGGGGGGCATGGGTGCTGATGTGGTGGCCTTTCCGCTACCGCCCCACCCCGGCCGAATGCCAGGCGCTGTTCAACAGAATAGTCGACGCGGACGGGTTTACAGACATCAGCGCACAGGAGAACAAGGTCCTACGATCTCCAGAATGGCGACGCTACTGTGCTGCGGAACACGCCCGGAAAAGCACACAGAAACGTGCGGATTCCCGCGCGGACCCTCACTCCAGCCGACTCCTCGAACTCCTGGCCCAGACGGGCCGCATCTACCAGATACCAGACTACGGCTCGCTGACCGCCGTTGAGCGTCAGTACATAGCGCCCCGAAGATGGGGATACAGACACATGACACCAAAGACCACAAAACTCACGCTCGAAGTTACGCCCGAGCAGCACGCCCGCCTACATGAGGCTAACCCGGGGCTGATTACGGCTCCCGCGCAGGACGATCCGTTGGATTGGTCGGCGAACTTGAACCCCGTGTGTGCAATCAAGGACGCCTGGTTCCATGGCTCGAAGGGGGCTATGCTTGAAGTGGAGGACTGGAGCCAGGGCTTCTACACCCACGAACTCCGCACCCTCGGCGAGGCCCTGGTGGCTGCGGCTGAGGCCCTGGAAGGAGGTAAAAAATGAAACAGAAACTTACCATCGAAGTTACGCCCGAGCAGCACCGGCGATTGTACGAGGCCAACCCCGAGCTGATTACGGCTCCGGCCAAGCACAAGTATGACTGGACGTGTCCGAGCGATGGGATGCTCGGCACTCGGCCGAGCGAACCTGAGGGGTGCTACCTCCAGTTCCGTAACACCGAATGCTGGAACAAGACCGACCTCCGGCACCTGCGCGATTACCTCGACAGGATTCTGGGAGGTGAGTGATGACTGCCCCCCTTACCCCTGGCCCTTCTACGGAACTGATGGGCCGTATGACCCCGAGACTCGGACACACTACAGAGTAGACGCCCACACCGGGGCTACACTCTGGAGCATCACATTTAGACCACCTAGACCAATGACTACGCAAGACACAACTACTACTACCCTGACACTCAACCTGACCCGCGCCGAGCACCAACGCCTCCACGAGCAGAATCCGGGGCTGGTGGCGGCCCCTGTAGTCCATTCGATTACGCCCGTTGAGATTGGGATGGAGAGCGCCCCGTTGCTCCTCGACAACACCCGCTGGAGAACGAGGGATGGTGGCCCTACCATCAAGCTCGACCTCAACCAACCTTGTCGCAACTACCGGGCACTGTCACCTGCCCGCGCACGACAACTGGCGCGCGCCCTGATCGTGGCAGCGGGGGAGTTGGAGGGGCGGGAGCCTGAGTCCCAACTACTTAGTCCCATAGCCCGCGACCTGCCCTCTGACGAGAAGTGGTGTTTAGGCTACTTAACTATGATGCTAGAGGCCCCTTATGGTAGCTAGACCCACAGCCCTCACCTGCGCCGACAAGTACGCCGAGGTCAAGCGAGGCCTCACACGGGTCGAGGAGGCCTACCTCGAAGACGACCACGAGCGCGAGAGAGATGAAGTGATCCAGACGCTACGGGCGATGGAGGCGATGCTGGGACTACTCATGTACGACATCACGGGGAGGGGCTATGGGTCCAAAGCCTAATCCCCGGCTCGTACCCTGCCGCGACCCCTCACGCGGCTTCAACCACGACTCGTGCCCCACCTGCCGGGGCACGGGGCTACTCCTGTTCGAGCCAGAGACGGGCGAGCTTAGCCCATGCAGGCTCCGACAAGAGATCACCCACAGCGAGGTTCTAGACCTGGCGCGGCTGCGAAGCCTTCGGGGTGGCGGCGGGTGATGGGAGGCGCCAACCCTGTGCCTGGCGAGACTGTCCCTTTATCAGGCGCAGCAGTGCGGCCCTCTTCGCGCCATGCTGCTTATGGAGTTCCCACGGGGTGCAGGTGATAACCCGCCCGTCGATATGGTGGAACTCCTGGAGTGGCATGTCTCGCAGCTGGCGTATGATACTAGATTGGCGACGCTTCGCCACTTGTCTGGCCTTGACTGCGCGAGCCTTGGCCGCCTCAGGCCGCTCCCGTAAGTACCACTCACGCTTTGTCGCGGACATCTTCCTGCGGGCCTCCAGGGTATGCTTCCGGCCACGGCTAGGCGCCTCGGCATGATGCGCGATGTTCATACAGTTCTCGGTACCGTGGAACATGTCCAGGAGCCGCTGCTCTTCCCTGTGGATGTCACTCAGATCGCACTCTACAGACACCCGCATCTCGAAGTCCTGGTACTTGTCGTAGCACCGCTGCATGATGCTGTTCGGATGGACGCCCCTGTCCAGCTCCGACATGTGCTGGTTCCTGCGCAGCGCGATATTCTGACTCTGCCCGAAGTAGAACCAGGGTCCGATGTTTATCTGGTAGATGCCCGTTACCACAGCCTCCAGTATACCGTGGAGATAGCGAAAATCAAGCGCGCCGCACATATAGGAGACATTATCGGACCCATTCAGGTGCTAACCCCTGCCGCCACAACACTTACGGCGATGAGCCTACCAAAAAAATTTCTGGTGGGATTTTTTCGTTTTTCCGGATTTCGCCAAAATCGGTGTTTCAGGCCGGAAAAACTTTTTTCCTGGGGTGATTCGTGTAAACCATTGTACGTAAAGCATTTAAGGGGAATATGGTCCGATAATGCCGCCTATATGTCGAAACGCAACAGGACCAAAAATGCGGAAATAATAGGAAAATAGTTGACCCCGCTACATCCCACTGGTATCGTTCCGGAGTTAGCGAACCAGTACACCCTTAAACACACCCATGAAAACAGCCCGAGACATCCAGAAGTTCCTAAGTCCCACCGGCCTCGCCAGGTTCGAGCAAGAGTTCGCCTTCCGTGGCATGAGCGCCTCCGTCAGTGCCATTGTGCGCGACGCGATCATCTGGTACCTGAAGCAGCCCATCAAGGACAGGTACCGAGACCCGAACAACCAGCCGAAGCGGGGCAGGCGCAGGCGAATGCAGCCCATGGACGAGGGACCTAAGGATGAAGTGTCCGGGTTCAAGCCGACTGTGAATCCTGATGTCGAGCCGCCCCAGGACAAAGCAACTTCCTAGTCCGCCCCATGTCCTCAACAAACTACGGGCAGAAGCTCGCCGAAGCCGGGTACTGGGTCTTCCCGCTCTCCCAGTACCAGAAAGCCGCATTCCCGCGCGATACCCGGGGTAAGTCCTGGGGCGAGCTGATGCGCATGGAAACCGAGGGCCGCCTCATCGCCGCTACCGCTGTCGCTACAGGACAAGACCTGTCGGGCGCAGCGGTTTGCTTCCAGCCGAGCGATCCGGTGCCCATGATAGTGCTGGACGTGGACAACTACGGGGCCTCTGCCGATGCGGTCTGGGCCAGCGTGGGCTGTGACGGGCCGATGCCGCCGACAGTGCGCACGGCCAGCGGAGGGTGCCACTTCTGGTGGCGCGTACCCGAGGGGCTCAGTGCTGCGGCGCTGCCCTTCGAGTTCAATCTGGGGGCTGGTGCGAAGGGGGAAGTAAGGGGCTCCCGGGAAGCGCGCCAGCTTCTGGTTTTGCCGGGGTCGCGCGCCCTGAACAAGCTAGGCAAGCGCGGCACCTACACTGCCCTGGAGTTCCCCGACAGGCTCCAGGACTTCCCCGAGATGCCTGTCCCTCTATGGGACCGGCTCCTGGCAGGTGACACCCGTAACGCTTCGCAGCAGGCCAATGCCTCGAAGCTGCCCACGGAACTGGTGCACTTCCTGAAGCTCCTGGATGACAGGCCTGCCGGAACCCTGAAGCGGGGCGCCTTCAATACTACGATTGCCAAGGTGGGGCAGGTTGCTGGCCGGATCAGCGGCTGGGACAAGCCGGGCGACGAGCTATCTGACAGGCTGCACAACCTGTTAACCGGATGGCTGGACGAGGACGAGACCTTCAACGATGCCGAGTTCCACCAGGCCCTGAACAGTGGTTGGCGGCGAGGTAAGAAGAACGGCGATAAGTATCAGCCCCGGGACAAGTACCCGACCGTGACAGATGTCCTGGCCGAGTGCCGCAACCTGTTCGGGGGCGACCCGTGGCTTGTCGAGATGATCGCGCAGGACGGCAAGACCCAGGACTGGGAGCTTGGCATCGGTGGCTCGGTGAAGGACCGGGACGGGGCAAGCCGGACAGTGCTGCTGCGAAGCGTCGATGATGCCTACGTGTCGCTGTGCCAGCTCGGTTCGGTCGATCTGGACGTTGCCAGCCAGAGTCCGCTGCACATCATGCCGGGCTGGCGGAAGGCACTGGACCTGCACCTGCGAGCGACCCGGGCCGTGGATCACCAGGGCCTGCCGCCTGCTGCTAAGTTCTGGGGTAAGTTGGCGGAACTCGCGCGGGATGCCGCATCGGAGCGGTGTTTTCTACGAACTCGCAATGGTACGAGGGGGGCATACGCCAACATCTACGTGCCCGCCGCCGAGGCCCCCGAGCTTATCCTGATGCCCGAGGCCCAGATTGGCCTGAGCATGTACACGCGCGACAACCGTGTCGTGAACCGCGAACGGCGCCGCTTCGCCAGCACTAAGCGCCTTCGCTCGATGCAGGCCGGAACCGAGGCCTGGATTTTTCCGCTCCGTGCTGTGGCCGAAGAATCCGCAGATCCGGACTTGACAACTTGGGTGCTCGAAGAGTACGCTACCTACAGGAGGACTGACGACAATGAATAGCAAAGACATCAACCGCTTCGCCCGAGGACTAGTGCCGAACCGGGCACTTACTGAAGCCCTGGAGCCGCCCGCACCCTTCACCGTGGAGGACGACGACTACAATCCGGTGACCTTTGAGGTGGTGCAGAATGAGCGGTTCCGAAGCCTACTTATCCGCCACCACGACGATGACGGGGTGCAGATCAGCATGGCCTACGACAAGAGGGAGATTGCTGAGAAGTTGCCTGCGCTGCTGGCTTGGGCGTTGGAGGGTCAAGCATGAGTGAGCTACAGCCATTGTACGAAGACGACTTCGGTCAAAAGGTAGACCGTACCACTGTTACGCGCTACCTAGTGGTTGACTCGGTGGGCAATATTCTCAAGGTACATGAGAAGCTGACCGACGCTCGGGCGCACCTGAATAGTATCCCAATAGAGCGCCTCCGCGGGATAGTTGTGTGTCGCCACTACATCGCCAAGCGCGTGTATGAGACGACTTCGATTACCACCCTCACCCGTACCGAGTTCCAGAAGGAGAAGAACAAATGAGTTCTGCCGACTACCTGCCCGTGCATCGTGAGATTGTGGAGGCTCTGGAGTTCTGGGTGGTTCACACATGCGGCACAACTGACCCGCTGCGGAGGGCCGTCAAGGATGCAATAAAAATGCACGGACTCCCCGAGATCCCGCCCGCGCCCGGACTCGTGTGCCCTCCAGGGCATGTCCCTATCTGTGCAAGCGTCAACGACGAATTGCGTCGCATGAAAATCGTATCTAACCCTGAGTGTTTCGTGGAGACCTTGCGCGAGAAGGTAGAGGCGGCAGACCTATATGGCGACCCTCCAAAGCCCGCACCCGCCAAGACCTTCCCCGAGCGAGTGCTGGAGCATTTGCCGGAGGGGTGGTGCATGGACCCCGAAGCTGTTCCAGAGTTGGCTATCTTGTGGGGCGTACTTGACCCTGCTGGTGAGGAGTGGGGCATCCACATGAACTTAACAGATGCACGACAAGCCGCCGAGGCGCTGCATTTGTTGGCTACGGGGGAGGAGCTATGACCCCCTCCCGCACCGAAGTCGTAGCCAGGGCACTCGCGGGGGTGTTGGGGGATGAGGTCAAGCAGTACCCCTCACGGCTGCTTGTTGAGGATAAGCATGGCTGGACATGGCGACTCGGCGCTTACCTACGCAACCTCAACAACGCCGGACGGCTGCTGGCGGTGGCGCGTACCTGTAAACCTTTCCAAGACTGTGATAGCGAAGACCCGTGGAAGGTTTGCTTCTGTCAACTGTGCGCGTTTATGAAGGACATCCACACCGACTGCCCCGCCGCAATAGACGCGCTGCTGGTGGAGATGGGGGTGCTGGCCCCTGGAGCCGCGCCCGACCCCGAGAAGGGAGGGGAGTGATGGGCAGCTTCATGTGTAAACGACCATGTTGCACCAGCCAATCGAAGCAGCCAACAAGTTACTGTGAAAGGCACACCCCACCAACTAAGGAGCCGAGCCCCATGACCACTAGCGCCGTCCCCAAAGGACCAGAGAGCGTCGTTGCCCCTAGCTGTCCGCGCTGCCCCTACTGCGACGATTACCAGCCACCTGCAATGTGGCAGGCCAACGGCATACACGACTGCTCTTGTTGCGGCTGGAGATTCCGGGTTGCCAACCTCGGCGACGACCGATGGAAAACCGAGAGGATGAAGCAAGATGACTAGCGCCGCCCTCCGCACTAGACCCCGAACCCGCGCCATCGAGGCGCTGATTGATGGAGAAACAAATGTCTGATACCTCGTCGCCATTTCCCCCCGGACCCTGCCACCATATAAACACGGTGCGCTGCCCTAACTGTGACCCCGAGCGAAGCACAAAGCTAGGCGAGGTGTACCCGCTGCCCGCTCCGTACAGGGACGCTACACCTCCCAAGCCGGGAGGACTCTTGCTACCTCCTCACGAGAGCCTGCTTCCGATACTTGAGCGCATCGAGAGAAAGCTGGACGCCCTACTAGGTGAAGCCGATGCCTAGCCCCCTCCTCCCCGAAGTCGCGGAACGATGGCGGAGAAGGCTCAAGGATGTTCTGGATACCGAGGATGGGATTACCTTATACCCCATGGATGTAGTGCAGGACCGCTTGTGGGTTACCGCAGAAGACTACTTGGCCAATCACATCACCGTCGCGAGGGCGTTCCAGCACTGCTCCGACACCTACGGAAGCACCCTGGCAACTTGGAAGCTGACTCACTGGGACACCCTACGACGGCTTCATCACACAGCATGGTACGACCCCACCGCCGCCCTCGTGGAGTTGGATCGGGTGCTGGTGGGGATAGAGAACACGGAGGAACAAACATGAACACAACAACTACACAAAACCTAGACTGGGCCGTGGTGGGTCCAGGCGGCAACATCCTCAGCACCCATGCAACCCGCAGCGAGGCGGGGGAAGCTTGTAAGAAGTACCCCGGCGTAGACTTCTTGCGGCCTAAGGTACGACGCATCCAGTGGACGGGTAGCCGTCCGATTGAGTGGGGGCCGAACCAAACATGA
>Ga0316205_10000845_pt1 | contig 45792 bp, 47 predicted proteins | sample 3monthpyrite_MG_FD_204941 | JGI IMG/M metagenome (GOLD analysis project Ga0316205, IMG submission 204941) | Microbial mat bacterial communities from mineral coupon in-situ incubated in ocean water Damariscotta River, Maine, United States -... | ecosystem: Environmental > Aquatic > Marine >...
TCTTCACCACACTGTTGAGCCGAATGCCTCAGCTCGCCCGGCCAGCGAGGCCCCGATCGAAGAGGCCCTACAGAGCTGGCAGGGGGGCTCGTTCATGACCATTTGGGCCAAACGATGATCAAGGCCGCATCATGCGTTCCCTGTTCTTCGTTCTACTCGTGGGTTGTGGTGGCGGAACCGCTCCCGAGGCCCCCGCTCCGGCTCCCGAAGCTCCCGCTCCTGCACCGGAACCCAAGGCCGCTCCGGCTCCTGAGGCCCCCGCCCCGGCCCCAACCGGAGAGGCCAAGCCCGGTGACGCAACTGCGGGCGAGGCCGTGTACACCGACAACTGCGTCGCCTGCCATCAGGCCGATGGGACCGGGATGGGGGGCATGCTCGCAGCGGACTTCACCAAGGAGAAGGAGCGCCTCGCCAAGTCCGACGAGGAGCTGATGAAGTCCATCCGTGACGGCGTGGTCGGCAAGAAGGGAACCATGCCGCCCTGGGGAGAGCTCCTCTCGGAGCAGGAAAGAGCCGATGCGCTCGCATACATCCGGAAGACCTTCGGATCTGATTGACATCTTCTTGACATCTTGTCCCCCTTTTCGAGGGTCCCCTGGCTCTTCGACTTCCGTACCCTGAGAGAGGTGGAAGGACGGGGATACCCCGTGATCCAGGGGGGTCGAGATGTCAGAAGATCCACAGCTGCAGGTGATCGAGGCGACCCGTCCGCTTGTTGGACCCTACGATCGGGGCGAGCCTCCTACGATGGAGCACCCATTCGAGGAGGGCACCCTCGCTGGAGTCGGCCCGCGGCGGGTCGATCCGCCGCCTCCTGTGGGGCGCTCGCCGTGGCGCTGGCTCGTCATTCCCGGCTCCGCGTTGGCGGTGGTGTGGCTCTCGGGGATGTCCCCGGAGTCTCCTCATTCGGAGCCGACACCGGTGCTTCCAACCGGTGTGGCAGCGCTTCGGCGTGCCCTCGCAGATCGTCCCGAGGGGCCGAGCGATCTGCAGATCCGCTCGCTCTATGCTGCGCGATTGGTCGACGCACAGCAGTATCCGGATGCCTTCGAGGAGTACCTCACCATCGTTCGACGATCGCCGGAGAGTGCATCCGGACATGACGCACTCGCCGGAGCCGTCGAGGTGTCCGGAAAGCTCGCCCATGTGGAGCTGAATCCTGGCTTGTGGACCGATCGCTGGGTCGCAGCGGTCGATCGCTATGCCCGGTACTGGCCCGGGGATCCGATCACCGACGTTCTGGTCGAGGACACGGTAGCGTCGTTGTCTGCACTTGGGAGGATCGAGCACGCCGAATTCCTGATATCAGAGCATATCCAGCCCTGAACAGGAGTCTTGAATGACCGTTCGCGACACCATGAAGCGCGATCTGATCGTTGTTCGTGCCGATACGCCCGTAGCCGAGGCCGCCCGGCTGCTCATCGAGCACCACATCACCGGGCTTCCGGTGGTCGATGCCGAGAACAACATCGTGGGGGTCATCACCGAGATGGACCTGATGCGCACACTGGGCGAACCCCATCGCGTGTGGAAGACGGTCCACGAGCTGATGACTCCAGATCCGTTCACAATCGCGGTCTCCGAGCCTCTCCATGTGGCATTCGACTGCCTCATGACCCACTCGTTTCGGCGCGTTCTGATCGAGGACAAGGGCAAGCTGGTCGGGCTGATCAGCCGCACCGACCTGCTCCCGTCCATCCTCGAGCACCTCACTCACCCGTAGCAGATCAGGCCCACTGATCCCGCAGCGCGTACAGGTCGCGCTCGGCGAGCTCGAGTGCCTCTGCGAGGTCTTCGGGGAGCTCGCCGCGGTCGAGAAGGACGCGGATCCGTCGGAACACGGCGACCCGCGTGGGCTTGGGCCAGCGCAGCACCCGCAGGTGGCCCAGGTAGCCGACTGCGTCGGACCAGAGGTTGCGCTCGAGGGAGAGGAGGAGCCGGATATCGGCGCCGAAGCGGGGGTCGGGGCGGTACTGGCGTCGGTTCTCGCCGAGGATCCGATCGGCCTCGATCAGCCGGGCCTCGGCGTCGACGAGCTGGCCTTCGAGCAGGTCGATGAGCCCGATTCGAACCAGAGCGCCGGGCAAGAGCAACCGGTCCCGGCGGAGGGTGGTCCAGTGCACGCCCCGTACGAGCCCCGACCGGGCCGCGACGAGGTCACCGGTGACCATGGCGGTGTTGGCCGCGAAGATATCGAGCACGCCGGGAACTGCGGCTCGGCGTACAGCCTCGTCGAGGGCGAGTCTGGCGTCCTCCCACAGCCCATCCATGGCCGCCAGGGTGCCCAGGGCGACGAATGCATCGCTCGACGCGGCGCGATCGGGGCTCTCGGCATGAGAGGTGGCGCAGGACAGCCAGTACCGGGCCAGGGGCACGTCGCCGCCTCGTAGCGCGTGACTGGCCAGGGCGTGGAAGGTCTCGGTGCGTACCCGGGGGCGCTCACCCAGGGTCAGAGCGTGGTGTAGATCGCGACTGGCGGTCTGAGGCTCGAGCCCCGCGCGGGCGACGAGGAGCCGGGCGTGGGCGTCCTCTGCACCGTGCTCTTCGGCGAGGGCGAGGTCGTGGTGCACGACCGCGGCGAGCTCGGGAGCCTCGACGCTGGCCAGGGCGTCCAGGCGGTGGATCACGAGATCGGTCCATGGCCCGCTCGCAGGTCGCAGCCCGAGCGTGTCGTGCAGCGCCAGGCCGCGTTCGCAGAAGGCGAGTCGGTGGAGCATTCCGGTGCCCTGGTCCATGACCTCGATCGCCTGGACCAGCTGTGCGAAGCCGCCGCTTGCATCTCCACCCTGGATGCGGTGCACGGCTCCGTCCGCGGACTCGGGAGGCAGCGCCTTGCCGAGGGCGCGGTGGTGGCGCGGGGCTCCGTCGCCGATGTCCGACAGGATCGCCCGCCGGACCCCGGGAGCGAAGCTCACTACGTCTCCGTCGAGGCTGAGAAAGCCCCGCCGCTCAGCCTCTTCGAGCGCTCTTCGAGCCGCTTTGTGGTTGCGGAAGGAGCGGCTGACGAGGGATGCGTCGGGGAAGACGCCGAGCAGCGCTCCCCGAGCGAGCCACTCCCGGATCGGGCGGGGGATCTCGGGTAGCTCGACCGCCGCTCCGCTCTCGAGGTCGAGCTCGATGCCGCGGGGCGTGTGGGAGAACTGCCCAGCCAGGAATGCGCTGTGGATGACCTCGATCGCGCGACCGGGCTTCCCGGCGGCTGCAGCGACGACATCGCGGTTGCTGCTGGAGGTGAGCGGGAGCACCTGGGTCAGCAGTTGGGACAAGGTGCGGCGCCGCATCGGATCGAGGCGGGGGAGCTCTTCGGCTGCGGCGTCGATGGGACCTGCTGCGGTCAGGAGCACGAGGATGGGGAGCGGGGGCTCGGACTGGAGCCGATCTGCGACCTGTGGAAGCTCGGGGTCCAGATCTGCGTCGTCGAGCTGCAGCAGGACTGGCCTCTCCCAAGCCAGCGCCCGGAGCACGAGCACCGCTGCGTCTACGCGTTTGGCGGCGTCGTTCGGCTCGGCCATCCAGGCAGCGATCGCTTGGGAGACCTCGGGGGCATCCGCCCCATGGTGCTCGAGCGTCCACATCCCGTCATCGAGGTGGGTGGCCCCTGCCCCTTCGGGGATGCGCAGAAGTCGGCACAGCAGGTGGGTGAGGCCCTGCCCCGCGCTCTCCGCGTGGCCTCGGGTCGCGAAGGCGAAGACCCCGCCGTTCTCTCGAGCGGTGGCGAGCAACCACTCCCCTACCCGACTGCGCCCGGACCCCGCGGGTCCCCGTAGCAGCAGCACCCGAGGCTGGCTGTGGGTGGCGGAGTGCTCGAGTCGCTGCCACAGGCGCACCCGCTGGGCGAGACGCCCGGTCATCACCGGACGTCTGTACATCCACATGCCCAGCCCGACATCTCGGAGCGTGGGAGGAGGGAGCGGAACTTCGATGGGCTCGGACTGCAGAGGGGCGGGCTCCGGTGGCCCCTCGATACGCGCCGGAAGCGTGCTGGAGTGGGTACGCAGGTCCGCTGCTGCGGGCTGATCACAGCGCTGGACCGAACCCTCACCGACCCGGTGCAGATGATGCAGCGCGTCCGGGGCACTCTGGAAGCGGTCGCCGGGTGGACCCGCCAGACAGGCCCTGAGCCACTCCTCGAACCCCCTCGGGAGCTCCATCGCCGGCTCGAACTCCGGGAGCCGGGTGGTCGCCTTGGCCATGTACAGCGGGGGCCCGAACAGCCCCTCGAAGGGCAGCTCGCCGGTCGCGAGCTGCCAGCCGATGACCCCAATGCTGTACAGATCGGTCCATGGGCCCTGAGCGTGCTCCTCGTTGCCCTGCTGCTCCGGAGCGCAGTACTCCGGTGTCCCGAAGGAGGAGCGCTCGACCCCTTGTCCACCGGACCAGGCGATACCGAAGTCGACGAGCTTGAGCCCGGGCCGGGGATCGGAGGCCGCCCCGAACAGGATATTGGTGGGCTTCAGATCTCTGTGGAGCACCCCGTGGGCGTGGCAGTGGGCCAGGGCCTCGAGCATGCGCTCGAGATCCATGCGGATGCGGGGCCAGGTCGTGTCGTGGTGGTGGTCGGCGAGGGTGCCGCCGGAGAGCATCTCCATCACGATGAACGGGCTGCCCTCGGGGACCCCATCGAGCTGAGCAGCGGCCGACGAACTCGTCTGCCCCTGGTCGTAGACATAGACTACGCTAGGATGCTGAAGTCCGGCGATTGCTCTGGCTTCTCGACGTACAGACTGGGCCGCGGAGTCCAGCTCGGCCAGTGCCGCGAGCACGAACTTCACCGCGACTGGAGTGCCCGACCGGGCGTGCACTCCGCTCCATACCTGCCCCATCGCGCCGGTGCCGATGCGCCGGTCGACCTGGAATGGTCCAATCTCAATCATACAATGCAACCGCGCGGGATCTAACGGGCTGCTACTCGCCGACCAGGGTACGGATCCGAGAAATCGCATGTTCGACCTGCCCGGTACCGTCGATCACCAGGTCTGCGTGGACCCGTGAGGGCTCGACGAACTCGAGATGCATGGGCCGCACCGTCGCGAGATATTGGTCGATCACACCGTTGGGGGTGTCGCCACGTTCGACGATATCGCGCCTGAGGCGACGGGCCAGACGCAGGTCGGCGGCCGTGTGGACGAAGACCGAGTGGTCGAATAGCTGCCGGAGCTCCGGTACGGCCAGCACCAGAATGCCCTCGATGACCAGGATCTCCGGCGGGCTCACGACCTCCCAGGTGGACGGATCCCGCCGCTCGCAGATGCCGTAGTCGTAGTCGACCAGCACGGCTTCTTGTCCGGTGCGCAGCCGATGCAGGTCCGCGACAAGGCGCTCGGTGTCGAGGGCGTCGGGGTGATCGAAGTTGTAGTCGAGGGGGTTGGCACGGTACCGCTCCGGCAGGGTTCGGTAATAGCGATCGTGGGCGATCCGCAGTGCTCTCCCGTGGAAGCTCTCGATGAGCTTGCGGGTGATGGTGGACTTCCCCGAGGCGGTGCCTCCTGCAATTCCGATGACGACCACTCGGTCACTTCTCCTGGCGCAGCCTGTGGATCAGGCGCTCGAGATCTTCTGCATCCGAGTAGTCGATCACGATCCGGCCGCCACCTTTCTGGCGGGGCTTGATCTCGACTGAGGTGTGCAGGGAGTCGCGGAGCAGCTTGGTCGCGTAGTCGAGGGTCTTCTTGGCGCGCACCCGGGCGATGGTCGGGGTGCGGTTGTGCTCGTTGACCAGGCGCTCGGTGTGACGGACGGAGAGCTGCTGGGCGATGACCTTGGCCAGGACCCGGCGGATGCCATCATCGTCGTCGAGTCCGAGCAGCGCCCGGGCGTGGCCTGCAGTGATCTGACCCTCGCGAAGAGCAGCGAGGGCGAAGTCGGGCAGCTTGAGCAGGCGGATCGCGTTGGCGATGGTTGGGCGTCGCTTGCCGACCTTGTTGGCGACCTCCTCTTGGGTGTAGCCATACTCGGCCATCAAGCGCTGGTAGCCCCTCCCCTCCTCGACCGCGTCTAGATCGGTGCGCTGGAGGTTCTCGACCAGGGCGAGCTCGAGCTGCTCGCTGGATTCTGCAGCGTCCCGCACGACCACGGGGACCTCGGTGAGCCCTGCGAGTCCGGCAGCCCGGAATCGACGCTCTCCGGCGATGAGCACATACCGGCCCTCGTGGCGTCGAACGACCAGCGGGCTGAGGATGCCGTGGGTCCGGATGGAGGCCGCGAGCCCCTCGAGTGCTTCGCGATCGAACATCTCGCGCGGCTGCTCGGGGTTGGGGCGGATCTCGTCGAGGGGCACATTCCGCAGGCTGGAGCGCTGAGCGGGCAGAGCATCGACATCCAGGGCGCTGTCGGGAATGAGGGATGCAAGACCCCGGCCGAGTCCTCTGCTCACATCGCCTCCCTTGCGACAAGCTCGCTGTTGCGTCGTCGTCGGAGGAGCTCGTCCCCGAGGTCGATATAGGCCTGAGCGCCGGAGCTGCTGGGCGCGTACTCGACGATGGACTTGCCATGGCTGGGGGCTTCACCGAGGCGCACATTCCGCGGAATCGTGGTCTCGAAGATGCCCTCTCCGAATACCTGGCGCGCCTGGCTCTCGACCTCTCGGCACAGGCGGTTGCGCTGGTCGGTCATGGTGATGACGATGCCCTCGCGCTCGAGGTCGGGGTTGAGCGCCCGCCGGACCATTCCCACGGTGCGGAGCAGCTCGCCGAGCCCCTCCATCGCGTAGTACTCGGCCTGGAGTGGAATGAGCACGCCGTCCGAGGCCACCAAGGCGTTGATCGTGAGCAGCCCGAGGCTCGGCGGACAGTCGATGAGCACCCAGTCGTAGCGCTCGCGCACGTGGTTGAGGACCTTTCGCAGGCGCCGCTCGCGGTTGGGCTCGTCGACGAGCTCGACCTCTGCGCCGACGAGATCCCGGCTTGCGGGGATGACCTGGAGCCCATCGAGAGCCGTGGGCATCAGCACACTGTCGATGTCTCGGTACTCGAGCAGGGCGTCGTAGATCCCCATCGTGACCTCGCGACGGGGGTAACCCAGGCCCGAGCTCGCGTTGCCCTGGGGGTCGAGATCGACGAGCAGGACGCGCTGTCCGGCCTTGGCGAGCGCCGCAGCGAGGTTGATCGTGGTGGTCGTCTTGCCGACGCCACCCTTCTGATTGGAGACAGAGAGGATCCGTGCCATGGGCCGTCCTTCGGGGGTTTTGGGGGATTTTGGGGAGAGGGTCGCGGTGAAACCGGGCGGGTTCACCGGAAGGGATCGTGCTCCGAGGATAGCCCTACGGGGATCGGCGCGCTACCCCCGCGTCGGTGTTCCACGTGGAACATCGGGCCGATATTCGCGAGAGCGCAGATGAATGATCTAGATTCAAACACACTTATTCAAGCTCATCGCGCCTTGCTGGAGCGCTGGCGCAAGGCGATGAACCTCGTCGGTCCCGGCCCACTCGCTGTGCACTACGAGGACTGCGACCGCGCGCTGCGGGGCTTCGAGCCCGTGGGGCGGTGGGCAGACCTCGGTACCGGGGCGGGGTTTCCGGGCATCCCCTTTGCGGCGCGCTTCCCCGGGGTTCAGCTGGAGCTGGTCGACAGCCGGCAGAAGCGATGCCGCTTCATCGAGGAGGTCCTCGCGGAGGCCGGCCGAGACGACGTGGTTGTGAAGCGTACCCGTCACGAGGCCCTGGAGTCGGGGGTCTATGACGGCATCCTCTCCCGGGCGCTGCACGCGCCGGAGATCATGCTCGATGTCGCGCGCAGGTTGCTGGTCCCCGGGGGCAGCTTGGTGCTCTTCCTCCAGGAGGACTGCCCCGTGCCCTGCTCCACGGACTTCGAGCTGTTCCACGTGGAACCCTATGTGGTGGATGGCAAGCGCAGGAAGTCCGTCGTCCTGCGCTACCAGACCTGACCCCTACAGCTCGACGCCGACCGGGTACTCGATGCTCCACGGCTTGGCGTGGTCTCCGAAGTCCGCTTTCTCGAGGGCGTCGAGGTAGCACTTCTCGCGCTCGGGCTCTGCGCCGGTGCTCCCCTTGGTGGACACGGTGTAGCGCCCGTCGGGCTGGACCGAGATCACCAGGGTCTCGGAGAAGGGCTTCTTGTCGGCGGCATAGGCCGCGGCGCAGATCTTGAGCGTGGCTTGCTGCACGCTTCCGATGGCCTTGTCCGCGTCGGCCTGGGATGCACCGATGGGGGTTGCGGGGCCGAGCGTGAGGGTGGAATCGCCCGCCATTCCGTCGGCGATTCCGGACGCGAGCGCCTCAGCGAATGCCTCTCCCAAGCCATCGAGGGCGGCTTCATCCCCGCCTTCTGTTCCCGCCCCGCCAAAGGGATTGGTGTTGGTCAGCTCGAGCTCTTCGCCCGCGGACCACTTGTTGAACTGCTCGGTCAGGGGCTGCTCGGCGCCGGTGAGTGAGGCGGTGCGGACGGTGACAGAGAGCTGCGTGGTCTTGCGATCCCAGGCCACGCAGCCGGGCAGCTCGACGATCAGCATGCCATTGGTGGAGACGATGGTCTCCTCCTCATCGCGGCTGGCGCACCAGATGTAGGGGCTCTTCTTGTCGTGCTTGTACAGGCCGGCGGCGCTCGGGTCTGTGAAGCGGAAGCTCATCTTGCCGTCGAGGTGCCCCTCGTTCTCGTAGAGCTTCTTCTCGGTGATATTCCAGCCAGGGTGCTCCTCTTCGAGCTTGGAGCCGCGAATCACCTTGTTTACGATGTCCATGAAGTCGTTGTTCCCGGTCTCCGGGGAGTCGGTGACGATATTCTCGAAGCTGAGCTGGCCGGTCTTGGCCTTGAGGTCGAAGGAATAGACCTTCTTCTCCACCTTGGGGCAGGCGGTGGCGATACCGAGCAGGGCGGTCAGGAAAACGAGCTTACGCATGGGGATCCTCCAGAGCAGGAGGTGTATCCCCGGAGTCAGCTACGCGCTGTTCGCAGCAGATCGACCACCACCGACACCGCGGCGGGGGTGATGCCCGGCAGGCGCTCGAGCTGGCCCAGAGTGCGGGGGTTGGCCTGGGCGAGCCTCTCGCGGACTTCCCAGGAGAGTGCGGTGAGCGAGGCCCAGTCCAGGGAGGGGAGCTCGAGGTCTTCCATGCGGCGGGCCTCCTCGGCGCGACGCTGGGCCCGGGTGATGTAGCCGGCGTACTTCACATCGATCTCGAGCTGAGCGGCCACCTCCGCAGGGAGCTCAGGGAGCCCGGCTACGGCGACGAGCTGGCCCCACCGGGCTTCGGGGCGGCGGAGGAGTTCCTCGGCCGTGGCGGGCTTCTTGAGGCCACCGAGACCGACTTCTCGGAGCTTGGCGAGGAGCTTGGGGGTGGGGTTGAGCACCGTGGAGAGTGCGTCCTGCCCGGTCTGGAGGGCCTCGATACGCTCCTCGAAGGCGGCCCAGGTGGGGTCGTCGATCAGTCCCAGGGCTCGGCCGCGGGCCATGAGCCGGCGATCGGCGTTGTCCTCGCGGAGCAGCAACCGGTGCTCCGCGCGGCTGGTGAACATGCGGTAGGGCTCGCCTCCGACCCCACGCTGGATCAGGTCGTCGATCAGCACGCCGATATATCCGGCCGAGCGTTCCACGTGGAACACCTCGCCCGTCGCCGCGCTCACCCCTGCGACGAAGCCCTGTACAGCGGCCTCTTCGTAGCCCGAGGTGCCGTTCACCTGGCCGGCCAGGTACAGCCCAGGCAGCGCCTTGTGCTGGAGGTCTGGCCCTAGATCCAGGGGGTTGGAGAAGTCGTACTCCACGGCGTAGCCGGGCTGGAGGATCACCGCTTCTTCGAGCCCGACGATGCCGTGGACCACCCTCTCCTGCACATCGATCGGCAGCGAGGTGGAGAGCCCGTTCACATACACCCGGTGGGTGGCGAGGCCCTCGGGCTCGAGGAAGAGCAGGTGCCTGGAGCGGTCCGGGAAGCGGTGAACCTTGTCCTCGATGCTGGGGCAATAGCGCGGCCCTACGCCCTCGATATCCCCCGTGAACAGGGGCGCTCTGTCGAGGTTGTCTCGGATCAGATCGTGGACCGATTCGCTGGTATGGCCCAGGTAGCAGGTGATCTGCGGCAGGGGCTCGGGGCGGGTGGCCTGGAAGGAGAAGCGCCCTTCCACCACATCGGATTGGACCTCCAGTCGATCCCAGTCGATGGTGCGCCCATCCAGTCGAGGCACGGTGCCGGTCTTGAGCCGGCCCAGCCTCAGACCCAGCTCGGAGAGAGAGCGGGAGAGCGCGTGAGCGGCGCGGTCACCGATGCGCCCGCCCACGGTCTTGTCCAGGCCATGGTGGAGGAGTCCGGAGAGGAAGGTGCCCGTCGTGAGGATGACCGAGCCTGCCCACAGCGCCCGGTCCTCGAGCTGCACGCCGGCGACCTTGCCCCCCTGGAGCAGCAGCGCGGTGACCTCGGCTCCGATGACATCGAGCCCCGGGATGCTGCGGATCTGCCGGGCCATCTCAGCGGGGTACCGATCGATATCGACCTGAGCGCGGGAGGAGCGCACCGCCAGGCCCTTGCGGGTGTTGAGCTGGCGGAACTGGATCGTCGTGGCGTCGGTGACGCGGCCCATCAGCCCGCCGAGGGCATCGAGCTCGTGCACCAGGTGCCCCTTCGCCAGGCCACCGATGGCGGGGTTGCAGGACAGGCGGCCGATCGCGGCGGGGTCGAGGGTGATCATCGCCACCCGCTTGCCGAGGCGAGCCGCCGCAGCCGCGGCTTCGCAGCCTGCGTGTCCGGCGCCGACCACGAGGATGTCGTAGGAGCCGGACATCGGTTGCTCTACTCCACCACGATGGTGATCTGGGTCGTCATCGACTCACCATAGGAGCGGTGCATGCCGTCGGCGAACTGGAGCTGCAGGGTGTGCTCGCCCGGCTCGAGCTCCAGCTCGGTCTCGGTCTGGCCCTTGCCGAAGTGGATGTGCTTGTCGTCGGCGGGGACGGCCTCGCCGAACTTCACGGGCTCGGAGTCCACGATGATGTGGTGGTGGCCAGCACCCTCGATCAGCTCCCCTGCGGGCTTCACCTCCATGCCCTCGACGACCATGACGACCTTGACCGGGGACTTGAGCTTGGCGCCCTCTGCGGGCTCGCCGAATACGACCTTGGCGCCCTCGGTGGGCTTGGCCATCGCCATCGCTGCGTCGCCGTGCTTGTCGTGCTCTGCGTGCTTGTCGGTCGCACCGTGGTCTTTCTCGTGGTTTTCGTGGGAGGCTTCACCGTGGTCGGCCTCTGGGCTGGCGGCTTCGCCAGAGCATGCGGTGAGCAGGGAAGCGAGAAGGATCGAGGTCATGGGGTCTCCACCGGACAGAAGGGATCGGTCGGCGCCCCCTTATCCAGTCGAGGTGCCGGCGGGGTCACTCACCGCCGAGTCCTCGAGTCTGGGGTCGTGTGCCCACACCTTCTCGACCTCGGTAGCGAGGGCTCTTGCCAGGTCTCGGGCTGCGTCGGACGCGTCGCGGCGAGCGGAGAGCACGGTGGAGAAGTGGTCGGTGTAGCGCAGCACGACCTCGCCATCGTGGGCGACCAGAGCCATGCCGATGCGGGCCTCGATGAGGTAAGGCTCCTCGATGAAGTCGAGCACGACGGGGCCGGTGTCTGTGTAGACGATCTCACCGGGGAAGCCCGAGGCGGTGAGAGGGGTGGCATCGAGTTCGGTGACCCAGGTGAGCAGAACCGCAGAGCCGTCGACGCCTCGGGCGGTGTTGGCGAGGGCTTCGTCGACATCGGAGCGACCCCGCAGCGCGGCGCGGAGCGCGCTGCGGGTGCCGACGGGGTAGTGCCCGTTGAGGAACTGTCCATCCCAATCAGAGCCGAGCTGCCCATTCACCGCTCCCGGCAAGGCCGTGCCCAGCTCGACCGGTACCCGATCGATCTCGACCGTGCGCCGCGCCCGTAGCCACTCACGCGCCCAGGGCAGCCCCGCTCCGACGAAACTGTCGAGCTGGACCTGCTGCGGGCCGACGGTGGTGATGACAGGGAGCACGCGGACGATACCGTGGGTGGTTCTCGCCTCGAAACGCCAGGGTTGTGCGCCGATGGAGGGCTTGGGACCGCAGCCGGCCAGGAGTGCGAAGAGGGGGAGGAGGCGCCACATGCGGGGATCGTCCCACACCCACTGTGGGCTGGATGTGAAAATATGTGCCCGTGCTCCCCGATCCGCCGCCATCCAGTCCTCCGACTCCACGCGCACGTCGACTCGTGGTCCCCTCGAGCGCGAGCGGCATGCGCTTGGACCTGTTCCTCTCCCGCTGGTTCCGCGATTTCTCCAGGAGCAAGTTGGCTCGGGGAATCAAGGGCGGGGAGGTCTGCTGTGACGGGCGGGCGCTTCGCTCGGGGGCACGGGTTCGGGGCGGACAGGAGCTCCACATCACCATCCCCGGCATCGCTCCCGATGGCGACCCGCCGCCCTTTCCCCCCGTGCTGTACGAGGCGGATGGGCTGCTGGTCGTCGACAAGCCCGCCGGCATGCTCTGTCACCCGGCGGGCTCCTCCTTCACCTGGGCCTTGGTAGGGCTGGCCCGTGAGCGGTACCCCGATGTCGAGCTCGTCCATCGCCTCGACCGGGACACCTCGGGCTGTATCGCCCTGACCACCACCTCCGAGCTCAACCGGCACCTCAAGCTCGCCATCAAGGAGGGGCGGACCCGGAAGGTCTACGAGGCGATCGTCAAGGGGGAGATTCCGTGGGAGCGGATGCGGATGACCGGCCCCATCGGCCCCGCAGGTGGGGTGATCCGCATCCAGATGGCGGTGCGTGCAGATGGCAAGTCGGCGCGTACCGATGTGACCGTTGTGGAGAGGCGTGCCGGCTACACGCGGATCCGCTGTCGGATCCACACGGGGCGCACCCATCAGATCCGCGTCCACCTCGCCCACGCGGGGTTTCCGCTGCTTGGGGACCGCATGTACGGGGTGGACCCAGAGGTCTTCCTCCACACCCTCGAAGGGGGAGCGGATGCTTCGACGCGGGAGGCGGCGGGGGCACCTCATCATGCGCTACACGCCTCCGAGCTGGAGCTCCCGCTGCCCGGGGGGACGGTGGTGATTCGGGCACCCTTTCCCCCAGCCCTGACCCGGTGGTGGGAGCATCCCGAGAGGCTGCCCCACGACGGGGGGTCTTAGGGGTTATCGGGCTGCGATGTGGTGGCTCCTCTCATCGGCTCTGGCCTGCGACTCCCAAGCTCTGGTAAAGCTCGCCGCAGCGCTCACCCCGGCGGACACTCCGGCCATGGTGGGGCCTCGGATCGCGGCGCTCTGCCCCCGTCCAGTCGGCATGAATCGGGCGCTGAACAAGCCCAGCGATCCCCAGCTGGATGTGCAGTCCGCGGTGGGTCAGGTGTCGCGCTGGGCCGAGGTCTGCGAGGGCGGGCTCGACTCCATTCCGATGGGTTTCAGCCCCGCCACATCGGGCGAGCGACTCGAGCTGTGGAGCCGGTGCAATATCGGGAGGTTCGAGGCCTTTGACCTGGATGAATGGCTCGCGACAGAGGGGCCGGCGCTGTCGGTGATCCTGCTCGCCGACCAGCTCGAGCGCAGCGGGGTTCCGACCGAGCCGCGGGTGGCGCTGGTGCGTGCCTACGCGGGGATCCCGGCTCCCTCGGTCGACGTGGTGAGCGAGGCCGACGTCCAGGTCCTCGGTGAGCTGGACCCCTTGGCGGGGTTCAGGGACGAGGCGCCTCCCCGTGCCGTCCTGCTCGCTCCGGTCACCTGGCCGCCGGGAACCGAGCCCGATGCGGTGTGCCTGGTCGAGGTCGAGATCGCCGCCGAGGGAGAGCCCTCGGATGTGGACTGGTTGGTCTGTCCCGAGGAGCTGCGGTCCTACATCACCTCGGCGTTGGAGGCGAGCTGGTTCCAGCCGGGTCGCAAGCACAACCGCAACAAGCGGGGCTCCATTCGGCTGCGCTATATTCCCGGCTCTTCGGACCCCGTGGTCTCTCCGGCCAAGTAGTGCTCGACCTCGTCCTGGGCGGCCTGCAGGGCCCAGTCTTCGATCGGAGGCGGGGCCTTGATCGGGGGCTGTAGCTGGTCGACGAGGGAGTCGAGCTCGTGCTGGAGCATCGTGGCCCGCAGGCGCTCGAAGCCCGCTGCGATGCCCTGAGCGGCGGCGAAGAACAGGAAGAGCTGGGAGAGCATGGGGGTGAAGAAGACCGGGAGCGCAGCGAACACGGCTACAAAGGCCCCGATGAGGTGGCGGCGCGTGATGCGGCGGTGGGTGGCGATGGCCTGTCTCGCCCGCTCCTTGGCGTGATCGCGGGGCTCGAGACCCCGCTGCTTGAACACCTTTCGGTAGGCGGTGCGCCCGAATAGCGGCCCCCAGTCCCCGTCCGTGCGACGGACGGACTCGATCCCGGTGAGGCGTCCTTTCTTGAGCTGGTCGAGCAACCACGGCTCCTCGACCTGGAGCGTGCGCCCGCGATATTTGACCTCCCACACCGTCGAGTCCCCGCCGGCTCCGCTCCGAGGACCGAGTCGGAAGACCTGCTTGGACCCCTCGGTCACTGGGCCAGCCAGCGTGGCACAGCCTCGGCGAGGGTGCCCTGGAGCCCGAGCGCGCCCTCGATCTCCTGGGCGATGACGGAGTGCCCGCCCTGGAGCAGGGTGAGCTTGCGCCAGGAGTGCACGACCTCAGCGAGCTGGATCTGGTCTGGGGGGCGGGAGAGCATCCAGCCCGACTCGGTCTCGACCAGCAGGCCGGCTTCGTCGAGCACGATGGCGATCTCCCGAATGTCTCGCATGGGGATGTCGACGTGTTCCCCGAGGAGATCCAGCCCGGCGGGGCCGCTTCCCGAGGCCCACTGACGGGCGATATGGGCCAAGATCTCGAAGGCGTTGTCGATGGAGGGGCTGCGGAGCTTGCGTCGCTCGCGCTCGGCGGCTTGCTCCTCGGCGTCGACCAGGGAGCCGTAGTTCTGGGCGACGTGGGCGACCTCGACCCCGAGCAGCACGATCAGCCAGAGCAGGTAGAGCCAGAACAGAAAGACCGGGATGAGGATCAGCGAGCCATAGAAGGCGCGGAGGGGGTAGTCCGGGCTGGTGTAGGACCACTGGATGTACCAGCTGAAGCCGCGCCCGCCGACCTCGAGCAGGGCCCAGCTCGTGAAAGCGCCGAGGATGGCGGGGCCCCAGCGCACTACGGTGCAGGGGAAGAACTTGAGCGCACCGAGCAATAGGGCGAACTGTAGTGCGGAGACCATCGGGCTGTTCCACCCGTCCAGCCCCATCCTCCAGGCGGCCTCGAGGGCGACGACGGTGACCAGGGGCACCGCGGTGATCGCGAAGTAGAAGTTGAGCACCCGGCCCGTGAGCCAGCGGTCGATCTCGACCTCGAAGATGTCGCTATAGGCCTGCTCGACCATGAGGAAGAGGCGGGCGGCGACGAAGAGCAAGGCTGCGGTAGAGGCGACTCCGAGGGCCTTGAAGTCGATATCGGAGAGGAAGGGCAGCAGGGCCTCGCGGATCTCCTTCACATCCCCGAAGAAAGCTCCGAAGAGAGCGTCGTATACGGCCTGTTGTTCGGCCGGATCCTGGAGCACTCCGGCGGCGCCGAGCACGCCGAACACCAGGACCAGCATGGGGACCATGGCGATGAGCGTGGCGTAGGCCATTCCGGCGGCACGGATGAAGGCCTTGTCATCGCGGAGCTCCTTGTAGAACAGGTAGCTGACGCGAAATACGAACCGCACGGGTCGAAAAGCCCGACTGTCCCGGATGGGCGCGAGGAGCCGGCGGAGGAATAAGGGGAGGAACAGATCCATTGGACGGAGAGCCTATCCGCTCATGGAGAGGCGGGGGGAGCGGACATCTGCTGGAGCACCCCGCAGGCGGCGGCGTCTCCGAGCTTGCAGCCCCGTTCGATCAGGGCCATCGCCTCGCCCGGGGGCAAGACCATATGCCCCTCGGCTGCGACCTGAACGGCGGGCATGCAGGCCTCGGCCAGGCCGACGGAGCACGCGCGGACCAGGTACTCCCCGGCGGTGCGGGGATCGGTCTCGGCGAGGGTCTGAGCGGCGATGGCACAGGCCATCGGGTCGAGGTCGATGGGGGCATCGCAGGCTCTTCGGAGCAGGGGCAGACGTTCGGATTCCGGAAGGCGGAGGGCGAGGTTGCGGCAGGCCATGGGCACGTCCATCGTGCAGCCCTTGCGGAAGTGCGGCAGTGGGTCTCCTCCGTCGGTCTCGACCATCAGGCCGAGGTTGTTGCACGCCGGGCCGCTCCCGCCCGCACAGGTTTTTTCGAGCAATGCGAGGGCTCCCGCGGGGTCTGGGGTGCCGGTCACTCCTTCGCGCATCATATAGGCGAGCTCGAGGCAGGCGAGGGGCTCGCCCCGCTCGCAGGTATCGGCGTAGAGGTTGTAGGCCTGGTCCTGGTCGGGATCGCGCCCCTCTCCCCGCTGAACCAGGCCGGCGAGGTTGGTGCACCAGGTGAGCCCCCCGGCCGCGCAGGACTTCTTGTACAGCTCGTGGGTGCGGGAGAGCAAGGCGTCCGCTCCGGGGATATCGGCCGCCATTCCATCCCCGGACCGGAGCATATGGGAGAGGTTGTAGCAGCCGATTCCCGCGCCGAGATCGCAGGCTTGGCGGTAGTTTCGCGCGGCCTCGGAGCGGTCGGGCTGGGCACCGGCGCGGCCGTCGTGGGCGAATAGTCCGACGAGGTTGCAGGCCAGGGCATCCCCGCTGCTGCACGCGGTGCGACAGGTCCGGTAGTCGGAGCAGTCGGGCTTCTCTGCGGTGATCACCGATGCCGCGGGAGCGGCGGGGGCACCCGGTACGGAGGGGGACGGACTGCTGCAACAGAGGAGGAGGAACCACATGGGCCCCAGACTATCAGTCGCGCTTCCAGTGGCCACTGCGCCCGCCGCGCTTGTCGACCAGGCTGATGGGGCCGATGGTCATCGAGCGGTCGACCGCCTTGAGCATGTCGTAGACGGTGAGGAGTGCGGTGGATACGGCGGTCAGGGCCTCCATTTCGACGCCGGTGCGCCAGTCGGCCTTGGCTGTGGCGGTGCAATACACGCCCCCCTTGCGGACCGCGAGCTCTACCGAGACTCCGGAGAGCGGGATGGGATGGCAGAGCGGGATGAGGGTGCCGGCCTGCTTGGCGCCGCCGATTCCAGCGAGCTGTGCGACCGCGAGCACATCGCCTTTCTTGGCGGTGCGCTCGACGATTCGAGCCAGCGCTTCGGGGCCGATGGCGATGAAGCCATCTGCCGTAGCCTCTCGATGGGACACGGGTTTGTCGGAGACCTCGACCATGCGAGCGTTTCCGTTGGCGTCGATATGAGTGAGCTGGGACATGGGCTGCCTCCGTGCGCTGATGGGCATGGCGCGGTAACCGCTTCGGATGACTGTCGAACGACTTAGCTTACGCCCAAAGCGAGACAAGCGTGTACGCGCCGGGCACCCGTGGATCTTCTCCAACGAGCTCGAACCCGGCTTCGCCGATGTGCAACCGGGTGCAATGGTCGATGTCTTCGACAGCTCCGGGGCCTTCGTGGGGCGGGGAATGGCGTCTCCCCATTCGCTCATCGCGGTGCGTCTGTGCAGTCGGCTTCGCAAAGAGGACCTCGACTCGCCGTACTACTTCGAGGAGCGGCTTCGCCAGGCCGTCGCCTACCGCGAGGCGATCTGGCCGGGGCGGCGCGATCTGCGGCTGGTCCATGCCGAGGGAGACTTTCTGCCGGGGCTGATCATCGATCGCTTCGGCGATTGGCTCTCGGTCCAGATCAACACGGTCGGAATGGAGGTCCGCAAGCCACAGCTCCGGGAAGCGCTCGAGAAGGTGGTCGGCCCGGCGGGGGCTGTGCTGCGCAACGACAACAAGGTGCGCGAGCTCGAGGGCCTGGCGCTGGGGCGGGAGGTCTGGTGGGGCGAGCCCCCCGACACCGTCGACATCGAAGAGAATGGGGTGACCTACCGGGTCGGGCTGCTCGGTGGCCAGAAGACGGGGCACTTCTACGACCAGTCCGAGAACCGACGCTTTGCGGGCAGCCTGTGTCGGGGCCGCACGGTGCTCGATGTGTACGCCAACAGCGGGGGTTTTGCGCTCCAGGCCCTGGCGCACGGGGCCACTCATGCCATCGCCATCGACAAGAGCGCGCCCAATGCTGGGATCGCCCAGGTCAATGCCGAGCTCAATGGCTTCGCAGACCGCTTCGAGGCCGTCACCGCGGAGGGAAACCGCGATCTCGAGCGCCGGGTGGCCTTGGGCGAGCGCTATGGCGCGGTGGTGCTCGACCCCCCTGCATTCGCCAAGTCCAAGAAGACCGCAGGGAACGCGCTTCGTGGCTACACCCGAATCAATGCGCTGGGCATGACCTTGGTGAAGCCCGGTGGTTTTCTGTTCACCCACTCCTGCTCCTACCACGTCCACGAAGATCGGTTCATCGACGCGCTGCAGACCGCCGCCAAGACCGCCGAGCGACGTCTACGCCTCGTGCGACGCGGCGAGCAGGCTCCCGATCACCCCGTGCTGCCCGGTGTCCCCGAGACCCGGTACCTCAAGAGCCTCGTGTTTCAGGTGCTCCTGTAGGACAGTAGACGCTCGGGAGTTACAGAGCGCCGCTTGGAGAGACCATGCCGATCCTCGACATCATCACCGCCCCCCATCCCGTGCTCGAGATGAAGGCCCGCACCGTCGAAGCCGACGAGTTCGGCCCGGAGCTCGCCCTGCTCACCCGGAATATGGCCGAGACCATGTACGCCGCACCGGGAGTGGGGCTCGCCGCTCCCCAGGTCTCGGATCCGCGACGAATCGTGGTGGTCGACCCCGGCGAAAAGCACGAGCGTGGCGTGCGATTCTTCGCGATGGTCAACCCGCGCATCGTCGAGCGCAGCGACGAGACCATCCCGTGGTACGAGACCTGCCTATCGGTCCCGGAGATCGAGGTGAAGGTCATCCGTAGCAAGCGGATCAAGGTCGAGTGGCAGGACCCGGAAGATGGCAGCCCTCGTGAGGGTTGGTTCGAAGAGTACGAGGCGGTGATCGTGCAGCACGAGCTCGACCATCTCCAGGGCACGATCATCCTCGACCGGGTCAGCCGCTTCAAGCGGGCTCGGTACCTCAAGAGCCACAAGTCGAAGGTGACCGCATGATCTGGATGATGACCGCAGCCCTCGCGGGGGCCGAGCTTCCGGCCTGTGCACAGTCCCCAGACGCCGAGGCCAGCGCCTCGATCGCCGAGATGTACGAGTCCGGCAAGTCGGACCCGGACGCCTCCTCGATCAAGTCCCACACCAAGGCGGTGCTCAAGCTCCACAAGAAGGGGTTGGTGTGCACCGCCGAGGATCACTACAAGGCCGGCGCGATTCTGATGCGCTCCCGGGACTCCGACGCGCTGCAGATCGCCCACGAGCTGGCGAAGCTGGCGGCGCACAACCAGGTCGATCGCGGTAAGTGGCTCGCCAATAACACCTTCGATCGCTGGCAGATCTCCCTGGGCAATGTGCAGCGCTTCGGGACGCAGATGGGCAACGGGGGGCAGTGTCTGTACCCCATCGACGAGTCCTTTCCGGACGAAAATCGCGTGGCTTGGGGAGCCAAGCCCCTGGCCGAGATCTACGCCGCCTTCCTCGAGCTGCGCGAGGTGAAGGGCAAGCCCGCCACCGCCACCACGCTCAACAGCCTCGGCCTATTCTGTCGTCAGGAGCCCTGGTAGCCCATGCGCATCGTGTTCATGGGTACGCCCGACTTCGCCGTCCCCACGCTCACAGCGCTCCACCAGGCGGGCCATGAGGTGGCCCTCGTCGTCGCCCAGCCGGACAAGCGCTCCGGTCGGGGCAAGAAGCTGCGCAAGCCACCCGTGGCCCAGTGCGCTCTCGATCTGGGCCTCCCGCTCTCCCAGCCCCGTGCGATCTTCACCGGTCGGTTCCCAGAGCGTTACGTCGCGATCGAGCCCGACGTCACCGTGGTGATCGCCTATGGACGCATCCTCAAGCCCATCCACCTCGACACCCCCAAGCACGGCGCGGTGAACCTCCACGCCAGCCTGCTGCCCCGGTGGCGCGGTGCCGCTCCCCTCCAGGCTGCCCTGCTCGCTGGAGACACCGAGACCGGCGTGTGTGCGCAGCGAATGGAGCTCGGGCTCGACACCGGGGATGTCTACCTGGAACGCAGGATCCCCATCGACCCCCGCGAGACGGCGGGAACCCTGCACGACAAGCTCGCAGCGCTCTCCGCAGAGGTCGCGCTGGAGACGCTGGAGGGGCTCGCCGAGCGCGTGCCGGTCCCCCAAGCAGAGCAGGGCATCACCTGGGCTCCGAAGATCGAGAAGCGCGATGGCCAACTCGATCTGGGGCTCCCCGCGGCCCAGCTCGACCGCCGGATCCGCGCGATGACCCCGTGGCCAGGCGGGTGGATCCCTGGAGAGGCCGGCCCGCTGAAGATCGTCTCGGCGACGCCGATCGAGGGGCGGGGAGAGCCGGGCAGAGTGCTGCTCACCCGTCCGTTGGTGGTGGGAACCGGCGACGGGGCGCTGCGCCTCGATCGCGTGCAGGCTCCGGGACGCAAGCCGGTGTCCGGTGTGGACTTTGCGAACGGCCTGCGGTTGGTACCCGGTGCGAACTTGTGGGACTGATCAAGAAGAAAACCAGAATTTTGTTTCTGATTTTCTGAGCTCGGGGGTCCAATCGGTGGCACGGACCCCGGGAGGGGCCATGAAGGTTCTGTTCTCTACATTTTTCGCGTTCCTGCTCTTCTTCACGGGCACGGCCTCTGCGGCTGAGTCCGCCTTCACCATCAGCTACCGGGGCATGGTCGGCCTCTCCGGACGCTTCGAGCATCCCCTCGCAGAGCGCCTGGTGTTGTTCGAGGAGGTCGGCGCTTCGGGCTGGCTCGTCTATGGAGATGACCCCACCGGTGGCGAGCCCTCTCCGATGCTGCTGCGAGTCCACGGAAAGCTGGGTGTGGATGTGGCGCTCCAGGAGCCCTCGGAGTCCCACTGGTATGTCGGGGGCCGGGCCGTCGGCGCCTATCTGTTCAACACCGCGGGCGACTTCACGGAGGTTGGGGGTCAGGCCACCCTCGGGCGCAAGTGGAATGCGGGGGACTGGCGGCTGCAGCTCGGGGCCGGGGCGGGGTTCCACTATCTGTGGGACCTCACCGACCCGACCAACACCTTGTTGATCCCGCTTCCTCACGTGGAAGCTCGGATCGGCCGGCGTTTCTGAAGACCCTTCTCAGTGGGCCTCCCTGGGGGGCACCGGGTCGGTTAGACGCACGCGGGGGTCTACATGGCCAAGTTTATGACTGTCGTTCCGGATGAGTGGTTGCCTCGAGGAGAGGTCGCCTGCACCCAAGGACGTCGGGTTCCGCTCGTGGTGTTCGGTGGAATCGTCGGTGAGAGCGCGGAAGTGAAGGTCGTCTACAAGGGCCAGAACCAGCACCAGGCGCTCTATGTGCAGACGGACACCCCGAGCGAGCAGCGGATGCAGGTGCCGTGCGAGCGCTACGAGGCCTGCGGGGGCTGCCCGCTCATGCACCTCAGCCCCAAGGGTCAGCGCGAGGTCCACACCGCCCATGTCCGTCGTGCCCTCGATGAGGTCGGGCTCACCGAGGTCCCGATCGAGGGCTGGACCCCCAGCCCGGACGGGTATTTCGGCTTCCGCCACGTCGTGAAGCTCGGCGTGGACTGGTCCATGGATGGCAACCGGGTGAAGGTCGGGGCCTTCGGGCGCCGGCGCAATATCGTGCCCATTCCCAAGTGCGATGTGGCCACTCCGGTCATTCGCCGCACCATGGTCGCGGTCGCGCACCACATCCTGGACCTCGGGCTCCAGCCCTACGACCCGGAGACCGATCGCGGGGTACTGCGGGCGGTGGTGATCCGGGCCTCCCGCACCACGGGCGAGGTCATGGTCACGATCGTCGCGGGGCGCCGTCCGCGCAAGCTCAACGACCTCGCCGAGGCGGTGGCGGGCCAGGTCGGAGAGGTCGCGGGCATCTGGCTCCACCTCAACAGCGAGCCCGGCAACAACATCTTCCATCGCGATGAAGACGGGGCGATCGGCCTCAAGGCGCTCATCGGCAAGGGGTGGATCGAGGAGGATCTCGACGGTATCCGCGTGCGGATCGGGCCTGGAGACTTCTACCAGACCAACCCCTCCATGGCCCTGCCGCTCTACCACCGCACCCTCGAGAGGCTCGAGCCCAAGTCGGGCGAGGCCTTCGTCGATCTCTACTGTGGGGTCGGTGGCCTCACCCTGCTCGCCAGTCGGCACTGCGGCCTGGCCGTGGGCGTCGAGTCCGTGGTCGGAGCCGTGCAGCGTGCCCGTGAGACCGCCCGCCGAAACCGGATCTCAGCGGAATTCGTCGCGGGTCGGGTCGAGGACGAGCTGCCCAAGCTGGCGACGCGCCTCACCCACCCTCTGGTGGCCGTCGATCCCGCGCGCCGGGGTCTCGAGCCACCCGTGCTGGACGCACTGATCGCCATGCGCCCCCGCAAGATCGCCTATATCAGCTGCAACCCCGTCACCCTGGCGCGCGATCTGGCCGCGTTCCAGCAGGCCGGTGCGGAGATCGGAGCGGTGGAGCTGTTCGATATGTTCCCTCACACCGCCCACGTAGAGTGCCTGACCATCGTGTCCTTCCCGGTCGAGGCGGGGCGGGCTCCACGGCGTCGCAAGGTGAAGAGCTAAGCTCTCAGCCCCAGTTGAACCAGCCCTTGGGCTTCTGGTAGGGGGCCAGCATCTCCTTGGCCTCCTGGTGGTTCGGGTTGAGCGCGATCGTGGTCTCGAGCCACTTCACCAGGTATTTTGTGTCGTCGCTGGCGGCGGCGATGCGGGCGCGCAGCCAGGCGATGGACTCGTAGGATTCCTGAAATTCGCCCGCCATGCTGCAGGCGCCGAGGGCCTGGGCGAACTGCCCACCTGCGTAGAAGCGCTCGCCCACCTCGACCAGCACGGCCACGGCGCGGTCGCGGGTCTCTGGGGAGCGGATGGCGTGGCCGGCGGCCTGAACCGCGCCCTGGCGGTCTTCGATGTGGATCTTGATGTCGGCGTAGTCGGCCCACCACTCCGGGTGGTTGTCGGGGTCGAGCTTGAGAGCGCGCTCCAGCGCGTTGATGGAGCCCTGCAGGTTGCCGCTGCCCGCCTCGAGGTTGGCGATGATGCCCCACACATCGAGGGGACCGCCCTGGCGCTCTACCCACTCGTAGGCTTCGTCGAGGGCCTGGTCGTAGAGGTTGAGGGCCTCGAGGACCGAGCTACGCAGGGTCATGGCGGCGATGGGGTCGGTGCCCCACTTGACGGCCGCTGTGGCGAGCTTGAGTGCCAGGCAGTAGCGCCCCGAGTCCCGGAGGGCACTGGCCGCGGCGAGGAAGTTGCCGTCCGGGTGGAGGGCTGCGTACTTCTGGTGGATCTCGAGATCTTCGTGGCCGTTCATGCCGCACTTGATGCAGCGAACCTCGTTGGGCCCGACCATCTCCTGGTCGCCCCCACAGGTGACGCAGCGATCGTTGAACGGAAAGCGCAGCGGGAGCATGTACTGCTCTGCTCGATGCACGTGTCCGCAAGACGCGCAGTAGAAGACATCTTCGTACTGTTCGGGGCCGGCCTGACGTTGGCTCCATTGCAGGTCCATCGCCGGGCAGCACTGCTCGCTCATCCGAGTCCCCCGTGCAGGTGCACTTCGCGCCCACGGTATCACCAAACGCAGCGTTCGGCAGGACCCGATCGCGGATTCAGACGAGAGGAGGCGTATCGGGCAGTGGTTTCCGGGCATCTGGGAGCAAATCGGAGATGGCGGAATGTGCGGAGATCAGCACCTCCCGTGCGTTGTCCGCCGCGCGAACCTCGATCGGGGGGCCGAAGCAGAGCCTGACCGCGCCGGGGCTGAGCTGGCCTGTGGACAGGGGCATGACCTCGTCTGTTCCGACGATGGAGGCGGGCACGACGAAGTCTGCGGCCTGGATGTAGCGGCGCGTGGCCTTGAGAAAGGAGCCGAGCCGGCCGGTGCGGGTGCGTGAGCCCTCGGGGTAGAACAGCAGGATCTGCCCCCGTTCGAGGGCCCGCTGACCCGCCTCGAGGCTGGTCATGGCGCGTCGGGCGAGCTCGCGCACGGGGATGTCCTGCCCCTGGCTGACCTGCTTGCTCTGGGGCACCGGGAGGGAGTGGATGGACGCCGCAGCCACCAGGCGGAACAGCTCCTGGTAGACCTTTGGACCCGCCAGATACACGATCTTGTCGGCCACCTCGGCCTGTTCGGCCAGGACCAGGGCGACATCGGTCGCCACGGCATCGAGGTAGCTGGCGTGGTTGGTGACGATGAGCGTGCGGCCGGCCGCCCGAGCAGCGTGCACATGCTCGACGCCGGTGACGGTGGTGCTGAGCACATTGGGCATCCAGCCCCGAGCGAGGGACTGGCACAGCGGGTTGGCGGAGTACACCCGATGCTCGTCGCCGAGGGTCTGCAGTGCGGAGAGGAGCTGTTCGCACTGAGAGGGGGTCCAGTGGTCGACATGGGTCTGGATGTGGGCGGGGTCGGTGGAGTCGACCCGACCGGCGAGGAAGAGCGGCAGCAGCTCCTTGAATGCTGCGGCGGGGAGAGTCTGTAGGGCGGAACGATCCACGGTCATGCCACCTGGATGAGTTGCCGGAACTGGGGAAATTCCTCGATCAATAGCCGCTCGATGCCCATCTTCATGGTGACCGTGGAGCTGGGGCAGGTGCTGCACGCCCCCACCAGGCGGACGTGTACATTGTTGTCTTCGACCTTGATCAGCTCGATATCGCCGCCGTCAGACTGAAGAGCGGGCCGGACCATATCCTCGAAGAGCGCGGTGACCTGGGGCACCGTGAGCGGAGCGTGCTCTTCGGATGCCGCAACCGACTCGGTGGAGACGGGTGAAACCGGAGTGGCGACCGCGAGAGGTGAGGGCGGATCTGGGCTGGCTGGAGCGGAGACCCAGCTCGAAGAGGACTCCGTCTTCTTGAACAAGCTCTTGATGCGGCGCTTGAGCCCGCGACCGACCCTGCGCGCTCCGCTGCGAATCATGGACATCTCCACACCGCCCTCTATCGCGCGCGCTGGCGCTGGTCGAGATATGGGCGGCCCGTAGGGGGCGAGGATGGAGCGAGCGAGGATTCGGGTGGTGAGCGCGGAGATCGTGCGAAACGGCACCTACCTGCTCACCCAGCGCGCCCCTCATGCCGTGCTTCCCCACCTGTGGGAGTTCCCCGGCGGCCGCGTCCGCGAGGGCGAGTCGGATGAGGCCGCGCTCCAGCGGGCGATCGATGAGCGCATCGGCTGCAAGGCCGAGGTGGGCGAGCTGCTCCTGGAGGTCACTCATCCCTACTCCGGCTACGACCTCACCCTCGCGCTGTACCGCTGCGATATCGGCACCCAGAGCCCCAGCGCTGGGCTGGTCGCGGATGTCGCCTGGGTCGCTCCAGCGGACTTCGGCAGCTACCCTTTCCCCGGTGCCGACCAGAAGACCATCGACCTGCTGCTGGGGCTGTAGCGCTACGGGTCTTCGGGTGGGGGCGGCTCGAGTACCAGGATCTGGTTGCCATCTCCGGCGCGGATCTTGAACCTGCCCGAGGCGATGATGTTCTGGGAGAGGTCTTGGGCGTACCAGAGGTGCTCGCCCAGGGGCAGCTCGGCCGAGACGGGGAGGGTCCCGAGGGGCTCGTCATCCACAAAGAGCGTGCTTCCCTCGTAGCCGGAGAGCAGGGTCAGTCGCTTCTCTATGGGGCGGTCGATGCAATTCCGTCCCCGGACCCGCTGCCCCTCAGGACAGATCGGTCCGCCCTTGCAGCTCTTGCCCGTCCACACCTGCCCCGGCCAGCAACACTTGAGCTGCTCGAGGCCAGCCCGCTGCATCCCCTCAGGGCAGGGTTCGCCCGCGGTCGCAGGGGATAGGAATGCCAGCAGCCACATCCAGACAGCCTCCGTGTACAGTGTCGCATATGCGTCGGTCCGCTCCACCCAGAGACGAAGCGCAGCTCCTCGAGCGGGCCACCGGCCTGGCTGGTCGCACCCTCTCGGAGCTGGCGGAAGTCCTCGAGACCCCCGTTCCGGTCGACCTCAAGCGTCACAAGGGGTGGATCGGCCAGCTGCTGGAGGCCGCACTCGGAGCCACCGCGTCCACGCGCCCGGTACCCGACTTCGAGGCGCTCGGCGTCGAGCTGAAGACGCTGCCGGTCGATGCGATGGGCAAGCCCCGGGAGTCGACATTCGTGTGCTCCGCGGCCCTCGATGGCTCGATGGCGACGCGCTGGAAGGATTCCCGGGTCTGTCACAAGCTCTCGATCGTGCTCTGGGTGCCGGTGATCGGGGGAGGGCCTCCGGGGGAGAGGCTGATCGGTCAGGGAATCTTGTGGAGGCCCGATGAAGCGGAGGAGGCGGCGCTTCGGGCCGACTGGGAGGAGCTGTCCGGGCTGCTCGCTCTCGGGGAGCACTGGCAGGTGGATGCTCGCAGGGGCAAGCTGCTGCAGCTTCGGCCCAAGGCGGCTCACTCGGGCACGCTGACCTGGACGCTGGGTCGCGAGGGGGACTGGGTACGGGAGGGGCCGCGCGGCTTCTATCTGCGTCCGGGCTTCACCGCGGAGCTGTTGCGAAAGCACCTGCGGATGTGAGGGCTACGAGCTCATGTACACGGACACACTGGGGAAGGCCATGGACAGCCCGGCTTCGTCGAAGCGGCGCTTGATCTCGAGGTTCACCTCGCTCTGGGTGTCGAGGAAGCGGCCGACGGTCTCGTCGGTGACGAAGTAAGCGACCTTGAGCTCGAGGGCAGAGTCCGCGAAGTTCATGAACCGAACCGCGAACCCGGTGTTGACATGGGGATGGGCCTCGAGGATCTCGCCGAGGATCCCGATCGCGGCCTGAAGCTGGTCGTAGGAGGTGCTGTACTCGAGCCCGATGGTGAGGTCGTGGCGCCACCGGTTGTCGATGGTGCGGTTGACCACGGCCTCGTCGACCACGGCGGAGTTGGGGATGGTGACCGTGTAGCCGTCGAAGGTCTTGATGCGGCTGGCCCGGAGCCCCACCGCGGTGACCACGCCGGTGTGGTCGCCCAAGGTGATCAGGTGGCCGACCTGGAAGGGCTGGTCTGCGAAGATGGTGACCGCGCCGAGCAGGTTCGACAGGGTGGCCTGGGCAGCGAGCGCGACCGCGAGCCCGCCGATGCCCAGCCCGGTGAGCAGCGAGAGGATGTCGTAGCCGAGATTGGAGAAGGCGATCAGGATCGCCATCGACCAGATCACCACCTTGATGGTGCGGTCCGCGATGGGAACGAGCTGATCGTCGAGCTTGGTCTCCGAGGCCGCGACCCGCGGGTCGATGAACACCGTGCGCACCGCATCCAGGGTGCGGCTGATGCCCCAGGCGATGAACACGGTGAGCACGACGGTGAGCACGTTGCCTGCCAGCCGGTCGAGGACCTCGGGTAGCGTGAGGAACTCGATGCTCGCCCGGGCTGCGATGCCCATCAGGAACAGGTTCAGCGGCCGCTCGATCAGATCGAGCAGCACATCGTCGAAGTCGGTGTTGGTTCGGGAGGCCCAGTCGCGAAACCGGCCATGAAACAGGATGTTCACGACCTTCGCGAGCAGGAACCCGACCAGCAGGGTGATCCCGAAGCCCGCGATATTGCCGATGGTGTTGCCGGCGACCAGGTCGAGGTGCCACCAATGGGAGAAGTTTTCCACACCGCCGGGCTAACCCGAATCCCCGCGGTGGGCGTTAGGGAGTGGGCCCCAGATTGGAGAGTCCATGCAGGCCGTCCTTGCCGAGCTGATCGAGCTGCTCGCCCTGGAGCGCATCGAGAAGAACCTGTTTCGCGGGCCCTCCCAGGATCTGGGCTGGGGCCGGGTCTTTGGGGGCCAGGTGCTCGGTCAGGCGCTCTCTGCGGCGGGCCAGACCGTCCCGGAAGATCGTGCGGTTCACTCGGTCCACGCGTACTTCTTGCGCTCCGGAGATGCGACCCAGCCCATCGTGTACACCGTCGACCCGATCCGCGATGGTCGCAGCTTCACCACCCGGCGGGTCGTCGCGGTTCAGAACGGAGAGGCCATCCTCAATATGGCCGCCTCCTTCCAGATCGACGAGCCCGGGCTGGACCACCAGGACGCCGCTCCCGAGGTCCGCCCCCCCGAGGATCTGCTCTCGGAGACCGCCCTGGCGGAGCGATTCGCCGATCGTATCCCCGAGAGCCTGCACGCCATCGCCTTCGCAGAGCGCCCCATCGAGATCCGCCCCGTGCGGCCCATCGACCCCCTCAGCCCCAAGGTGCTCCCGGCCCGCAGGCAGGTGTGGATGCGGTCCGTCGACGCGCTGCCGGACGACCCCACGCTGCACCGCTACCTGCTCGCCTACGCCTCGGACTTCCACCTGCTCACTACCGCCATGCAGCCCCATGGCGTGTCCTGGCTCACCCCCGGCTTCCAGATCGCCAGCCTCGATCACGGGATGTGGTTCCACCGGCCGTTCCGCATGGACGACTGGCTGCTCTACGATATCGACGGCCCCACCGCGAGCGGGGCCAGGGGGCTGGTTCGGGGGCGGTTCTTCGATCGCCAGGGCAACCACGTCGCGTCCACGGTCCAGGAAGGCCTGATCCGCGATCGGCGCTAGGGAGAGGGAATGTTCTTTGTGTGGATGACCGCCAATGCGGCCCTCTTCGAGCCGATCAGCACGCTCTCGACGGGGGATTGGTCCAATAAGGTCGTTCTCGATGATGTCGACGGCGATGGAGATCTCGACATCGTCTTCGCCACCGGGGGCGACTACAACCAGCCCGGCACGCCCTCGCCCAACCGGGTGTTCCTCAACAGCGGGGCAGGGTTCGACGAGGTCGCACTCCCGGGCCCCCCCGACCTCTCCCGCAGCGTGAAGGTCGCCGATGTGGACCGAGATGGCATCCCCGACCTGTTCGTCTCCACCGTGTACACAAGCCCCTCGCGGATGTACCGAGGCGATGGGGGCGGGGGCTGGATCGAGCGTCCGGACACGCTCCCCACCACCTCTCACTCCTTCGGAGATGCGGAGTTCGGGGATGTGGACGATGATGGGGACCTCGATCTCGTGCTCGCGGACTGGGGAGAGGGCAACCCCTTGGGAAATGCAGGGGGGCGCACCCGGCTGTGGCGCAATGACGACGGCGTCTTCGTCGACATCACCGACGCCGCCATGCCCGATCGGCTCATCGGCATGTCTTGGGATCTCGAGCTCGCCGATGTGGACGGGGACTTCGATCTCGACGTGCTCATCAGCAGCAAGCTCTCCCCGAGCAGCAGCCTGTTCCTCAACGACGGAGCGGGGGGCTTCACCGATGCCAGCGACCAGCTCCCGGCCTTCACGAACAACTACGAGTTCGCCCCGATGGATGTGGACGGGGATGGGGATCTCGACCTCGTTACCGTCAACGATGGCAACAATCTCAAGGAGCATCTGCTCCTCAACGACGGAAGCGGCCGCTTCGAGAATGGCAACGGATCTGCCTGGCCAGGGTCCGAGAACCTCGGTGAGGACGACAATGTCGTGGAGTTCGCCGACTTCGACGGGGATGGGGACCCCGACTTCGCCATCGGCTCGCTCTCCGGGCCAGACCGGGTGTTGGTCAACGACGGGGGCGAGTTCAGCCTCTCCGAGGTCGACCTCTTCGGCGGACCCTTCACCCCCGGAACCCTGTCGATGGCCTTCGGAGACCTCGATGGAGACGGGCGATTGGACGCGGTGATGGCTCAGGGTGAAGTCAGCTCCGAGGACCGGGTCTACCTGGGGGAGGAGGTGGCGGTGGACACCTGGGGACCGGTGATCGCCGTCGAGTCGGTGCAGGGGCTTCCCATGGTGGTCCACGCCCGGGTCCATGACCGGATGACCCCGGTGCGGTCGTCTGATCTCCAGGTCGAGCTGCGCCTGGGGACCGCGGACTCGATGACCCCGGTGCCGATGGAGTGGATGGGGGGCCAGCTGTGGCGGGCAGAGGTCGAGGTCGAGGCTTCCACGGTCGAGCTCTGTGCCACCGACCGGGCCGGCAACACGAGCTGCGAGACGGTGTTCAGCTCGGAAGATCCGATGGATACGGGCCCATCGGAGGATCAGGACCCCACGGGTTGCGGCTGTGCGAGCGCATCACCCGGGTGGGCGGTGTGGGGGAGCCTGATCCGCCGACGATAGGCTAACCAATGACCTGCTTGACGCCGTCGAGGGTGGCGTCCATGCCGGCATCGCCCTGGTGCCAGTTGACCGGGCAGGTGTCGCCATGCTCGGCCACGTGCTGGTAGGCCTGGACGGTGCGGAGCACCTCGTCGACATTGCGGCCGACCGGGAGGTTGTTGACCGTGGCGGACTGCACATTGCCCTCGGGGTCGATGATGAACACGCCGCGCAGGGCGACATCGCCGTGGAGCACGTCGTAGGCCCGGGAGATGTCCTTGGACAGATCCGCGAGCAGGGGGAAGTTCAGCTCGCCCACGCCGGCCTCGTTGCGGGGAGTGCGCATCCACGCGAGGTGGGTGTGCACGGAGTCCACGCTGACCGCGAGGATCTCGGCGCCGAGCTTGCTGAAGTCCTCGGCGCGGTCGGAGAAGGCGGTGAGCTCTGTGGGGCAGACGAAGGTGAAGTCGAGCGGGTAGAAGAACAGAACCAGCCACTTGCCCTGGTAGTTGTCGAGGCTGATGTTGACGATCTCGCCGTTCTTGGCGGCCTCGCCTTCGAAGTGGGGGGCGGGGTTTCCGATGATGCTCATGGGGGCTCCAGTGCGCGAATGCGCGATAGTCGAGGTTTTGCCGAACAATCGGCCGGTAAAATCAGAAGAGCCGATTCCTAATGAGGCTGGCCGCCGAATGCAATACCTCGCCGTACAGATTCCGGTGCAGGGCTCGCGGCGCCCGGTATCGCCCCCGCTCGCAGATCATCGCGCCAGCGCCTCGGGGTTTCGGGGATCTGGAGTCGTGTTATGGTGAAGACCCCACACCCCCTCCCCCGCCCCTCCTCTTCCCTCCGGACTCCCCATGCACAACGCTCCCGACCCCCTCGATCGGGTGGTACGCCAGTACCGCCGTGATGTGAACACCCTGTCTCCGCGCGCTTCTTTCGAGGCGCTGGCCGCTCTCGAAGAGCACCTCGGACGCCGCCTGCCCTCGGGCCTGCGCGCCTTCTTGCTTCGACACAATGGCGCCCAGCTGCTCCGCGGCTCCCTTCGACTCCGAGCCACCGCCGACATCGCCCTGGCCTGCGATGATGCGCCCCAGGTCGTGCTCTTCGCCGACGGCCCCGGAGATACCCGCTGGGCATTCGCCCCGGACCAGGCGGGCACGGTGTACGGCGTGTGGAGCGATGGCGAGCTCTCTCCCGTGCACGGCAGCTTCTCCGGCTGGTTGGCGGGGACTCTCGCGGTCATCGAGAGCAAGGTGCGCACCCCGGCCGAGCAGGCCGAGCAGCGCTTTCAGGCCGACAGCGGCGATATCCATCAGCTGATCTGGAACGGCCGCCGCGCCCTGGAAGCGGGGGAGCCGGAGCAGGCCGAGGCCATCCTCCGCCGGGTGACGGTCAACGACCCCTCACGGGTGCTGGGCTGGCAGTATCTGGGCGACGCCCTGGCCATCACCGACCGCACCGCCGCGCGCCAGGCCTGGCTCCAGGCCTTTCGCCGCACCCACTTCCCGCTGCGGTGGCCGGGTGCTCCGTGCATCGATCCCGAGGTCGTGCGCAGCCTGCAGCGGGCCTTCACCGACCAGGAGGCCTGGGAGAACGAGCTGAACCGCTTCCTCGACGAGCGGGTCGAGGATGTGCACACCGAGGTCGCGGCATCGGTCGTGGTCGCGGCGGCGACCGCCCTGGCCGACAGCCAGATCCGCCGAGGCCACCGTCGACAGGCCCGGGCAGCCCTGGCCTCGCTGGTCTCGCGCTGCCACGGGTTCAAGGCCCAGCCCCGTCCGTGGCAGGCCGTGCTCGACCTGGCGCGCCTCGAGATCGAGCTCGGCAGCCATGACGAGGCCGAGGCGCTGATCCGTCGCATCCGCCGGTCGGCGCCGGAGCAGTGGCAAGGCAAGAGCAATCTGATGCTCGCGGCCATCGCCATCGCCCGGCAAGAGCCCTGGGCCGAGGATGTGCTCCGCGATGCCAGCAAGTGCGACCTCGACGAGCCCGACCAGGTGAAGTGGGCAGTGCTGGCGACCGAGCGGGCCCTGCGTGCCGAGAACCCCGGTCTCGCAGCCCAGACCCTCGAGCAGGCCGAAAAACTCGCACGCCGCGTGGCGATGCCCGTGCTCAGCGCCCGGGTCCGGCTGGTCGCCGGAGATGTGGCGCGCGCCGATGATCGCTGGGACGATGCCGTAGCCTCGTGGACCGCGGCCCTGCACCTGCTCAACTCCAACCCCGACGCAGAGCTCGGCAACCGGTTGCGCTCCCGGCTCGGAGATGCGGCGGCGGCGAGCGGCGACTTCAGCGAGGCCGAGCATCACTATGTCGCAGCGGCACGGGGCTTCGCCGAGCACGAGCTGGTGGTCCGCGAGGCCTGGGCGCTGCTCCGGCTCGCCCGGGTGCGCCAGGTGCTCCGCCGGCCCATGGATGATGTGCTCCACGGGGCCCTGGTGCGCTTCAAGGAGGCCGATCTCGCCGCCGGAGTCGCGGCCCATGACGCGGTCTTCGGAGACCCCGGTGCCCACCTCGATTGGCACCTCACCCGAGCGCGGGACCATGCCCGGGCTCGCTACGATGCCCAGCGGGTCCGGCCGCCCTGGAACCGGTCCGATGCCGACCGCCCGGAGCGTCGCCTGGGCGCCCACCGCCTGGCCATCGCCGCCTGCTCGGACCGCATCGTCGACCACCTGGCCCGGAAGATGGACCAGGCCACCCGCGCCATCGAGGCCGGTCGCCTCGCGCCCAAGGACGAGTCGGTGCTCAACTACATCGGCGCGACCGACCTGCTCTCCGGTCACCGCAGCTGGGCCGCCGCCGAGGTCCTGCTCCGCCACCTGATGGATCGCCGCGTCGATGGGCACGCCTGGAACGCACTCCAGGGTGCCATCGCTCGGTCGCCCAATGCCGCCCTGGTCCACAAGCTGCTCGAGCACCTCGAGGTGCCCCAGGGCAAGCCCGGGCCGGCCCTCGCCGCCGCCGCGGAGCTCCTCGGGCTTCGCCGCGAGATCCACGCCGTCAAGCCGCTCATCGCCTTGGCCCAGCGTCCCCACGGTCCCAAGGTCCGCAAGGCCGCGGTCGAGGCCCTCGGCCGTATCGGCGACCGCGCCGCCCTGGACATCTGCGCCAAGTCTCTCGAAGAGCCCAACCTGGCCGAGGTCGCCGCGCTCTCCCTGCTCCTGCTCGGAGACCGGCGAGGCCTGGACTTCCATGGCAAGGCCCTGGTCGAGCGGCGCACCGAGCTCACCGGGCTCCCCGGTGAGATCGTCGGTCGCTACGGGGGGCCGGATCACCTGCTGCTGCTCATCGCCGCTTCCGACGGAGAGGGCCCCGTGGCCCTCGGCGCCCTCCAGGGGCTTGGCCTGCTCGGAGACAGCCGGGCGGTGCCCACTCTGCTCGAGGCGCTCTCCCGCCGGGACCGCAAGGTCGTCGATGTCGCCATGGGCGGGCTCGAGCTGATCACCGGCCACCACGAGGATGACGAGCCCGGCTTCCGCTCCCGCTGGCACGCCTGGTGGGAGCAGAACCTGGCCAGCCTTCCAGAGGGGGTGCGCCACCGCGAGGGCCGGGTGTTCGGAATTCACTTCCTGCTCGAGCGCATGGCCTATGACGACCCTTGGGTCCGCCGTACCGCCTACGATGAGCTGTGCATCCTCACCGGAGAGCGGCTGCCCTTCGATGCGGATGGTCCGTGGCGACTCCAGGCTTCCCATCTGCGGGGCTGGCGTCGGTGGTGGGTCGAGAACAAGCCCCGCTTCGTAGCCGGCGGTTGGTACCTGGACGGCGAACGCATCGGGTGAAGCCGGGTTAGGGCGCCCTATGCTCCTGTGCGTCTTCCTACCCTTCTTCCTGATCCTCCCCGCGGTGGTCCTGCCCGCGGTGGTCGATCTGGTCAGGCAGCCCGAGCAGGTGCCGCTGTGGTGGGGCTCTCCGCTCGTGCTGCTGCTGCCCTTCGTGCCCTTTGTCCTCGGGGTACCGTTCGCGCTGGATCCGGGAATGGACCGGGTCTTGTACTCAGCCGTGGGCTGGGGGCTGCTGCACTGGGCTGTGGCGGGCATCTTGCTGGGGCTGGTGATGGGCTTGGCCTTTTCTCGGGGCTTGCGGCCGGGGGGAGAGACCCTGCGCCGGCGCCGCACCACCCTCGGGGGCGTCGTCGTCCTGCTGTTGTCGATGGTCTTCCCATGGATCCCGGGCCTGTGGGGGCTGATGTGGGTGATCCCTGCGGCCTGGGCCGGGTTGCTCTTCCTGATCGCCTTCAACCGTCGCGGGCCTCAGCGCTTCGAGCGCGGGAAGGCCATGGCGGCATCCTTTTTGTTCGGCTCGGCGCTCTCCTTCCTGATCGGCAGCGCGCACTTCGTGGGGGCGATGTCCCTGGGAGTGGATCTACTGGAGCTCTCCTGGTACGTCTGGCTCGGTCCGGTCGCGGTCCTGGGCTGCCTGACCGGGGGGCTGCGCTGGCTGGCGGGCTCTCCCGCACCGGGCCCGCTGCTCGCCATCGCGGCGAGTGGGCTCTCTCTGCTGTTTCCCATTGGCTGGAGGCTGTGGTTCAACCCCATCCCTGTCGAGATCAAGGCACCCGAGTGGGTCGATCTGATGGGGCAGCAGGGCCCGCCGTTACCGGCGTATTCGACCCACAACTGCCTGCCGATCACCCGAGCAGATGGCAGCCAGTTCACGGCGGGCGGCGGCTGTCCAGACAGCTGGAATGAAGCGAGCCTGGTGGACGCGCGCACCTCTCTCGATCGGATCCCCCTCGACAGCGTCGCGCTCCTCGTGGACGGGGGGCGGCGGCGCCTTCCCCAGCGGGGGCGCTACGGGACCATGGTCTATCTACGGGAGGTGGACGGGCAGGCGAGGCTGTTCGACATTGGCGCCGAGGCGGACGTGTGGAGCGTGCCAATCTCCGAACCCCTCCCCGTGGGGCCCGAGCTCGGAGAGGCGATCGCCCGGGTCGTCGGAGACCAGCGTCCCCTCATGATCGAGCGCTCCGTCCGGTGGACCGTGCAGGACTATGTCTCGATGTGTGCGAGCATGCCCTCCCGGCCGAGCTGTTCGCTGTCGGATTGAGCAAAGCTCCGGTGGGTCGATCGGGTTCGGTGTAAGCTGCTTCGATGTTCCTGTTCGCCCTCGCCCATGCTCAGAACCTCGGTGTCATCGACGCCTCCACGGTGCAGCCCGTGTACATCTGTCCCGACTTTCCCGGCCGGCCCGAGGTCCTCGATCTCTCGGACGAGCAGCGCTTCCTGCTGGGGGAGCTTCGGATCACCACCGAGATCCAGACCGCGGAGATCGTGTCGGCGGGTGCTCTCACCCCCACCTTGGACGCGCTACGGGGCTTCGATGCCGTCCTGGTCAGCACCGTGCCGGGGCAGCCCTTCGCCGACCCCGATGCCCTGGGCGATGTGCTCAGGGACTATCAGCTCGAGGGGCATGGGGTGATCGTCGCGGGCGCTGCGCTCGACTACAGCAGTCCGGATGGGATCCGCGGGGGCCTGGTCGAGATGAACCTCGTCGCCATGGAGCTGCCCACCGGGGCGGGGATGGTCTACGATCAGCTCGATACCCGCCAGGAAGATGACGACTACCTACCCGGCTTCGGCGCAGTGGATGTGTGGGTCGGAGATGGGGCCCATGTGGTGGGGCTACAGGACCACCAGGCCGCGCTCCGCGCGCTCTCCTGGGCCGAGGGGGGCATCGAAGACCCGCTGATGAGTGTGCTCCGGCCTCCAGAGCCCTGGGTCGGGAGCAGCGTGGCGCTCAATATCTCTCCCAATAATGGGGGGCCCCCAATCGTTTCATGCTGGCTGGGGCGCTTCGCTTTGCTCTCGGGCAGTTCGAGCGCGATCCGCAGTCCTGCGATCTCGAGGGGGTGATCGAGCAGGACCTCAACTGCAATGGTATCGACGCCGCGGACGAGACCCTCGACTACCCGTGTGCGGTCGAGCTCGACCCCACGGGTCAGCCCGTGTCCACAGGGGATTTCTACTATGATCTCCGCTCCTGGGGCTGTCTGTACGGGGTCGAGAACTACGACTCCGATGGAGATGGCTTCGGCTCTGGTACCCTCACCCCAGAGACCCCCAACGAGGCTGGCCCCTGGTCCAGCTTTCAGCTCCTCTGCGACAACTGCCCCAACGACTACGATCCGCACCAGCATGACGCGGACTGCGATGGGGTGGGGGATCTGTGCGACAACTGCCCCTATATCAGCAACCCGACCCAGCTGGATAGCGATGGGGATGGCCTCGGCAATGCCTGTGACAACTGCAATCTCGATCCCAACCCCCTCCAGCTCGACTTCGAGGGAGATGGTCTGGGCGATGTCTGCGACTTTTGTCCCTGCATCCCGGGCGGCGCCGATGGATTCGATTCGGATGGGGTGGGAGAGGAGTGCGACAACTGCCCCTACGGCGGCAGCTCCCTCTACGAGCTTCCCCCCGAAACGATCATCGAGTGGAGCAACCCCGACCAGTCCGATATCGACGGAGACGGGTTCGGTGATGTGTGCGATCTGTGCTTCGATGTACCGGATACCGTGCAGCGCGACTCCGATGGAGACGGCCTCGGCGACACCTGCGACCCCTGCCCACTGGACCCCGATCCCACCCCGGACACCGATGGCGATGGCATCGGCGATGCCTGCGATTCCTGCCCTACCCTGCTCAGCCCCGACCAGACCGACACCGACAACGATGGTCTGGGCGATGTCTGCGACACCTGCCCCTTCCAGTACGATCCTCACCAGGAAGATCGGGACGAGGATGGGGTGGGAGATGTGTGCGATGGCTGCCCGGATCTGTTCAACCCCGATCAGGCCGACACCGATGGAGATGGGATCGGGGATGCCTGCGATATCTGCCCAGAGGTCGACGACCCCCAGCAGCGGGACGAGGACGGCGATGGGATCGGCAACCTCTGCGACCCCTGCCGCTTCCTCCGGATTCAGCTAGCAGACCACGAAGACCCCGATGGAGATGGGCTCGGAAGCGGCTGCGACAACTGTCCCTTCATCGCCAACCCCGACCAGCTCGACAGTGATGGAGACGGGCTCGGGGATGCCTGCGATCTGATCGCCCTGCGCGGAGGGGGGGAGGGGTGTAGCACCGCCCCAGGGGGCGGGCTCGGCCTGTGGCTCATCCCAGCCCGTGTACGCGCCTCGCGTTGTCGAACAGGATCGCCTGGGCGCGGTCCTCGGGGATCTCGAGTCGGTCGAACTCCTTGAGGTAGCGCTGCCAGTCCAGCCCATTGGTGCCGAAGATCACCTTCTTGTGGGTGGTGCGACCCTTCATGAAGCGCACCAGGTTGGGCCCGAAGTACTTGGGCAGCCAGGCGGCGATATTCAGGTACACATTGGGCCACTTGGTGGCGACGGCGAGCATCTCGTCTACCCAGGGGTAGCCTGTGTGGGTGCCGATCAGGACCAGATCGGGGAAGTCGCAGGCGATGCGATCGAGCTGCATGGGGCGGCCGTGCTCGCTGGGCATGGCCTCGAGCACGTGGCCGGTCTGCATGGAGCAGGGCAGGCCGAGCTCCTCGCACTTGGCATAGAGCGGGTACATCTTGCGGTGGTCCAGCCCGATATCGTAGCCATAGACGTGGACATAGACCCCCTTGTAACTATTCTCTTTCACATCCCGCTCCAGCTTCTCCAGGCTGGCTCGGATGTGGAAGGGGTCGTAGTCGCACAATCCATGGACCCGGCCGGGGTAGCGGCGACTGAGGTCGGAGATCCGCTCGCTCATGTCGAGGGCGAAGCGTTGCTGGCGCTTGTAGGACCAGGCCAGCAGGTCGGTGGCGAGGAGGGTCTGGATGCCGGCGGCGTCCATGGCGGCGATGAGCGCGTCCCCGTCTTCGTAGCCTTCGCCCCAGGAGGCCTCGACCTGGCACTTGAGCTCGCCGGGGGAGTTGGTCGCCTGGACCCAGCTGTTCTTCCATTCCTTGAGCAGCAGGGGGAAGAGGCAATCGATCGCGCGTGGTTCGGGCATGGTGGAGGTCCTCAGCGGGGGGTGTATTCGGGGGTGCGGCGCTCGAGGAAGGCGGCGATGCCCTCGTTGGCGTCGGGGGTGGCCATCAGCTCTTCGATGTACAGCTGCTCGAGCATGGGCAGGTGGGTGTGGAGCTGGTGGACCAGCTCGATGCGAGCGGCGCGCTCTGTGAACCGCAGCGAGCTCGCGCTCATGGCTGAGAGATGCTCGGTGTAGCGGGCCTCCCACCAGGCGGTCGGGTCATCGACGAGGGTGGTGATCAGGCCGATGCGGAAGGCTTGCTTGGCGGAGATGCTGCGGCCGGAGACGCACAGATCGAGGGCGGTGGCGCCTCCGACCCGCCAGGGAAGGAGCAGCGAGGCCATGGGGGGGAAGACGGCGAGCTTGCTCTCGGGCTGGCCGAACTTGGCCTCGGGGGAGGCGACGATCCAGGTGCACCAGCTCGCGAGCTCGAGCCCTCCACCGAGGCACTGGCCGCGTACGACCGCGCAGGTGGGGATGGCGCGCTCGGCGAGGAGGTGGAACAGACCGTGGAAGGCGTCGAGCATGGCGGGGGCTTGCTCGGCCTGGTGTTCTTCGACGCTGGCGCCGAAGCAGAAGTGGCGCCCCGCTCCCTCGAAGACCAGCAGCTTCACCTCGGGACCGGCCTCCGAGATGGCCTGGTGCAGCGCGCCGATCATCGCGGCGTCGAGGATATTGGCCTTGGGTCGGTCCAAGAGCAGGTGGAGCACAGCACCATCGAAGCGGGGGGTGATGCGGATCATGGGGTCTTCTCGGGGGGGATTCGGGTGTAGACGACGACATAGGACATGCAGCCGGCGGCCGCGCAGGCCTGGCACTTGGCGCTGAAGTCCGTGGGCTCCAGGGCCTGGAGGTAGACCTCGAAGCCCGCTGCGGTGTAGGTCTCGACTGCCTCCTTGGCCCGGGTGGGCTCGGCGAGGTACCGCCGCTTCCAGCCCTGGGCGACCAGGTCTGGATCGGTGAGCACGCCGGTGGGGACGGCTGCCATCTAGACCGGTGCTGCGGCCCGCTCGGGCGTGGCTGCGAGCTTGGCGAGGCGCTGGTGACCGAGGATGGCGGCGCCGAGGGCTGCGATGAACTGACAGTAGCCATCGGGGGGCACGTTCACGGCGTGGTCGAGGCTTTTTTCGACGGTGCGGGCCATGGTCTCGAAGCGGAGGATGCCACCGACCAGGGTGTACTCGGGCTGGGCCTTGATCCGACGCATGAGCTGGACGGTGCGGGTGGTGAGTGACTCGATGGCCCCCTGCATGATGTCGCCGGGTGGGGTGCCCAGGGAGAGGTGATTGATGACCTCGGACTCGGCGAAGACCGCACAGACGCCGGAGATGGGCACGGCCTCTCTGGAGGTCTGCATCACCTGGCCGATCTCTTCGACCGAGTAGCCCATATAGCGTGCGGTCTTCTCGAGAAAGGCGCCGGTTCCGGCCGCGCACTTGTCGTTGAGCCGGAAGGCGACGACCTTGGCCGAGCCGTCGACCCGGCTGGCTTTCATGGTCTGCCCGCCGATATCGAGCACGGTGCGCGTCCCGGGGAAGAAGTGGTGGGCTCCCCGAGCGGCGGCCGTGAGGTCGGTGACGGCGATATCCTTGAAGTCGACCCGGTGCCGTCCGAAGCCGGTCGCCACCACATAGTCGATATCCGATTCCTTCAGGCCGGCCTCGGCCAGGCAGGCGTCGAAGGCCTCTCGGGCGACCTCGGCCAGCCGGAAGCCCGTGGGCCGGAGGGCTCGAGCGAGGATCTGCCTCTCTGCATCGAAGAGCACGACCTTGGTATAGGTGGACCCGACATCGATCCCGGCGGTGAGTGTCATGACGCCTCCTGAGTGGGGATTCGGCCCGTTTTGATGCGCTCGAGGGCGAACAGAGCCGCTCCGAGAGCGCCGATGAACTGGCAGTCTTCGCTGACATTCATCTTCTTGCCGCAGTTCTGCTCGAGGGCGGCCACCATCGCCGAGTTGCGCGACACCCCCCCCGTGAAGGTGATCTCGTCTTCGATTCCCACCCGTCGCATCAGGCCGATGGAGCGGGTGGCGATGGAGCGATGCACCCCCCAGAGGATGTCCTCGATGGTCTTGCCCTTGCCCAGCCAGGACAGCACCTCGGACTCCGCGAACACGGTACAGGTGGTGCTGATCTTCACCGGGTGGGTCGAGCGGAGCGCGACCTCGCCGAGGTTGTCGAGGGGGATGTCGAGGGCGGCGGAGGCGGCTCCGAGGAAGCGGCCTGTGCCCGCTGCGCACTTGTCATTCATACAGAAGTCGACGATCTCACCATTCTCGGAGACCAGGATGGCCTTGGTGTCCTGGCCCCCCATATCGACGACGGTGCGGGTGTTGGGGAACAGGTGGACCGCGCCACGGGCGTGGCAGCTGATCTCGGTGACCTGATCATTGCCGAAGGTCACCCGGTAGCGCCCGTAGCCGGTGCCGATCACATACTCGACCTCCTGCTCGGAGAGGCCCTTGGCACGGAGCGCCTCGTCGAAGGCGTTCTGGGCGGCCTGGATGACATTCGCCCCGGTGTCGACCAGGGAGCGGCCGATGATCTGGCCGTCTTCGTCGATGACGACGGCCTTGGTCTGTGTGGAGCCGACGTCCACTCCTGCGGCATAGGCCATCAGTGCCCTCCTGCAGCGGCATGCTGCTGCTTGCGTGAGATCAATCCCTCGAAGAACGCGTCCACCCGGTTCTTGAGCTGGGCCTCGGAGACGACCCGTCGATCCATCATGTCGGACTCGATGAATAGGCTGGACACCCCGGTCTGCTCCATCAGGGAGCGGCGGGAGTCGGCCAGGCCGGTGGAGACGGTGCGGCAGCTCTTGATGGGGTGGTAGACGACCCCGTCGATGTCGAAGCGCTCGATGCTGTCGCGGACCATGGAGGTCTGGTCGAACATGGAGTCCATGGCGTCGCGGACGGAGAGCAGGAAGCCCTCGGAGAGCGAGGCGATGGGGTCGGTCAGGTCGTACTCGTAGCCGCAGTTGGTGCCGCCCGAGGCGAACCACAGGTAGGTGGAGCTGACAAAGGTGCCGCCCCAGTCGGTGAACAGCTCGTTGAAGCGCCGGAAGATGGGGTAGCAGGGCACGCCGACGAAGCTCAAGCGGTGCTGCTCATCGACGGTGGTGCCGATATTATTGGCGGCCTTGTACTCCATCTCCTCGACGAGCTGCTCGAAGTATTGGGCGCCCTCGGGGGTGCCGCGGAGGCCGTTGGCGACCCCGAGGTAGATGGTGCCATCGGTGAGGGCGTTGAACACCGAGGGGGTGTTGCTGTTGAGCTCGAGGATGCGCTTCCAGCAGCGGCTCATGGTGTTGGCGTGGGCCATATTCTCGCGGAGGCGATCGATGTCGAACTTCTTGCCGGAGATCTGCTCGCAGAGCGTGATGAGCTCGCGGATCTGGGTCTCGACATAGCGGCGGTCGCTCTCGAACTGGCCCTGACCGGGCTTGGTGTGGACCCCGAGCTGCCGGTGGCCGGGCACGTCGATGGTGAACACGGGGATGCCGTGCATGCGCTCCCAGATCTCGGCCCACTTCACATAGGTGTTGCAGGCATTGGTGAGCACCGCGATGCTGGGCTTGGGGATGCGCCCCATCGGGTGCTTTCCGCACCGGAGCTGAGTGGCGACATCGGCCTTTACATAGCCGCAGATATCCGGTGAATAGCCCTGGTCCTCGGCCTCGCAGAGGTACTCGTGGGCTACCCGGCGCACGGCGAGCTGGAGGGAGTTGATCTCGGGGAAGGTGACGTGCATATCGAAGCAGCGCAGCACCTCGTTGAGGCTGCCCATGACGAACACATAGGCGGCTCGATCTCCGCGATCTGCGGCTGCGGTCAGCTCGTCGAACCAACCTCGGAACAGGCGCGATCCCTCTCGGGTTCCGCGGCCTACGATGGACTCATCGGTCATTGCGTTCTCCTCGGTCAGCTGAACAGCAGGTTCTCTACGAAGGTCTCGACCTGGAGCTCGAGGGACCCGAAGTTGCTCATGTTCTCCTCGAACTCCGAAAGGAAGTACGGGACTTTCTCGGAATCGAGGGCGTGGACATAGGCCACCTGCTCCTCGAGCCCCGGCTCACACATCTTGGCGGCGGTGAGCACGACGGCCTCGGCCTTGGCGGCCCGCAAGCGCTTGATGAGCATCTTCTCTTTGGGCTTGCGGTTGTCGTGCTGGACGGGGCTGTAGCTGCTGCGCTCGAGGTAGGCCTCGGCGAGAGCGGCGGCGGGGTCACCGTCGTTGGGAACATCCTCGAGCAGCCAGCGAAGCCCGATCAGAAAATCATCGTCCACGATGTAGCAGGAGCGGCCCACCATGCGGATCAGGTCCAGCGGAGGCTGCTCGCAGAAGGCCCCCTCGAAGACGACGCGGATGCGGTCCTCGGCCTTGGTCTGGCGCTCGCGGATGGCGGGAAGGGCGGCCTGAAGCAGCGCGATATGCTCCTCGACGGGGATGCGTCCCCCGATGGCCACCAGGGAATAGGCGTCTTCTGCGGTGATCTTCCAGGGCGTGTCGCGCTTGATGGCGTACAGCTCTCGGACGAGGGCGCGGCTGGTATTGTACAGCTCGATGGAGGCCCTGAGGCGCTCGTCGGTGGCCTCGATGCCGCTGATCTGCCCGGCCTCGGCCCGGAGCCGGTTGTACTCCCCGGTGAGGTAGGGCGCGCTGCCACGGGAGTTGGCGTTCTGGGGCAGGTAGAGGATCTGACAGGGATATTCGTGGTTCCGGCCCCAGATGGCCGCGAGGTTGCGCGCCGCATCGCAGATGGGGTGGGAGACGAACATATCCAAGGTGACCTGTCCGGAGAGCGACAGCTCGAGGGAGGTCTTGAGGATGGAGCACAGGTAGGAGCCGAAGCGGGAGTCGGCGTTGTTGGGCTCGACCGGAGCGCCGCACATCTTGACGGGGAGCATGCCGGCGGCGTGGGCGATCTCGGTGGGGAAGTACACCTGGAAGTGGCCCAGGGTGCGGCCGCCCGCCTCGCGCCAGCGCTCGACCATGGAGAAGTCGCCCTCTTCGATGGCCAGGCGACACAGCCGCAGCAGCTCCGGAAGCGGCTGGTCCACCCAGCAGTCGAACACGGGTTTGGTGATCGTCATGGAGGTCCCCGGGGTCGGTGATTCCTGGACTTCTTCACATCATCGGCAAAATAGTGCAAGACATTTTTATGAGATGAATTATAGTGCATAGCATCTGGGGGAGCCGATGGAGAGCGGAACAGGGCTGCAGGAGCGCATCGGCACGCGGGTTCGGGCGCGGCGGCGGGAGCTCGGGCTCACCGCCAAGGTGCTGGCCCAGCGATCCGGTCTGAGCGCGCGTTTCCTCTCCGATGTCGAGGCGGGTCGCGCGAACATCTCTGTGGGCAAGCTGGAGCGGCTCGCATCAGCGGTCGAGCTGCCCCTGAGCTCGCTGCTTCAGCCCGCCGGGGGCGGGGTGCGCGCCGCCATAGGCACGCTGCTCGCGGGCTGCTCCGAGGTCGAGCTGGTCCGGGCTCTGGGCGTGCTCGAGGTGATCTTGGGGCGCCGAACTCCCCGCATCGTCGCCCTGGTCGGCATCCGGGGTGCGGGCAAGAGCACGGTCGGGGTGCGGCTGGCCGCAGAGCTGGGCGTCGAGTTCATCGACCTGACCGACTGCATCGAGTCCCGGGCCGGAATGGGCGTGGGTGATCTGTTCACCCTGCATGGGGAGCAGTTCTACCGCTCCATCGAGCTGGCCTGCTTCTCGGAGATCGTCGCCGCTCAGCGTCCCTGCGTGATCGCGCTTCCGGGGGGAATCGTGACATCGGATGCAGCGATGGAGCTGCTCCGGGAGAGCTGCACCTCGGTGTGGTTGCGCGCTACGGCGGAGACCTATTGGGAGCGGGTCTTCTCCCAGGGCGACACTCGGCCCATGGCGGGTCGGCAAGACGCGATGGCGGATCTGCGCGCCCTGATCGCTCGTCGCGAGCCCCTGTACCAGCAGGCCGATCTTGTGGTCGACACCGCCGATGTCCCGGTCGATCAGACCGTCTCCGCCGTGCTCTCGGCTGTCGAAGCCGCGGGGCGGCGCCCCTGAATCCCCTACTTCCTATGGAGCCCCGATGCAGATCCATTCCTGGCAGATGACCGCCCCGAACCAGCCCCTCGTGCGGGCAGACCGTGCAGCGCCCGAGCTCGTCGGCGACCAGGCTCTGGTCGAGATCGCGGGCTGCGGGGTGTGTCATACGGACCTCGGCTTTGTGTACGACGGGGTGCGCACCCGCCACGCGCTGCCCCTCACTCTGGGCCACGAGATCGCGGGTCGGGTGGTGGCGGCGGGCCCGGACTCGGCCCACCTGATCGGGTCGGCGGTGGTGGTACCGGCGGTGATCCCCTGCGGAGAGTGCCCGGCATGCAAGGCGGGGCGGGGCGCGATCTGCGCGGATCAGTTCTTTCCGGGCAACGATGATCACGGGGGGTTTGCATCCCATGTGGTGGTACCGGGTCGGGGGCTCTGTGTGGTGGATGAAGCGGCGCTGGCGGATTCGGCTGTGGACCTGGCTTCGCTATCGGTGATCGCGGACGCGGTGACGACGCCCTACCAAGCGATCCTGAACGCGGGGCTGAAGTCGGGAGATGTGGCGATCTTCATCGGAGTGGGCGGGGTAGGGGGATTTGGGGTACAGATCGCGTCTCATCTGGGGGCCCGGGTGGTGGCGATCGATATCGACCCGGAGCGGCTATCCCGGTACGCAGAGCAGGCTAAGCTATGTATGGAGTCCTCGGCGGACCTGCGGGGCATGAAGAAGCGGATCCGGGAATGGGCGAAGGAGTCGGGGGCCCCGCTGACGGGGTGGAAGATCTTCGAGACGTCGGGGCACCCGGATGGGCAGCGGCTTGCATTCTCGCTGCTGGGCTACGACGCGCATATTGGGATTGTGGGCTACACTCGGGAGAAGATCGAGGTACGATTGAGCAATCTGATGGCCTTTGATGCGACGCTGCGGGGGACCTGGGGCTGTTTGCCGGAGCACTATCCTGCCGTGGTTGAGATGGTGCTGTCGGGGGCGGTTCGGTTGGAGGGGTTTGTGGAGGAGTGGCCGATGAGTGGGATTAATGGGGTTTTTGAGGCGCTTCATGGGCATGAGATGAGTCGTCGGCCGGTTTTGATTCCTGACTTTGATTGAGGAAAGGGGGGGCTGGGTTCTGGGTTCTGGGTTCTGGGGACAGGGTTTTTGGGACTGGGTTTTTGGGACTGGGTTTTTGGGACTGGGGACAGGGTTTTTGGGACTGGGTTTTTGGGACTGGGTTTTTGGGACTGGGTTCTGGGGACTGGGTTCTGGGTTCTGGGTTCTGGGGACTGGGTTCTGGGGACAGGGTTTTTGGGACAGGGTTCTGGGGACTGGGTTTTTGGGACAGGGTTCTGGGGACTGGGTTTTTGGGACAGGGTTCTGGGTTCTGGGGACTGGGGACTGGGGACTGGGGACTGGTTTTATTGGCGTTGGGTACGGGCTGAATCACGGGTCCTGAGCGCCGAGCTGCCGCGCCGCTGAGCGACGGGTTGCTGAGCGCCGGATTGCTGAGCGCCGGATTGCTGAGCGCCGGATTGCTGAGCGCCGGATTGCTGAGCGCCGGGTTGTAGCGCCGAGCGCCCCGTCGTTGAGCGCCCCGTCGTTGAGCGCCCCGTCGTTGAGCGCCCCGTCGTTGAGCGCCCCGTCGTTGAGCGCCCCGTCGTTGAGCGCCCCGTCGTTGAGCGCCCCGTCGTTGAGCGCCCCGTCGTTGAGCGCC